>TARA_B110000967_G_scaffold208086_1_pt1 | contig 36565 bp, 30 predicted proteins | sample TARA_B110000967 | Tara Oceans TARA_B110000967 (sample SAMEA4397903) | marine metagenome | biome: Polar Biome; feature: [DCM] deep chlorophyll maximum layer (ENVO:01000326); material: water (ENVO:00002006), including particulate matter (ENVO:01000060) such as... | depth 35 m
AGACCTGGGGAAAAGTTGTACGAAGAATTGTTGAACGACGAAGAAAACACCTTGCCAACCCACCATAAAAAAATAACCATCGCCCAAGTTCGCAATCTGAATGTAGAACAAACAATTGCTTTGGTTGATGAATTATGCGTGCAAAACAAAGTTCAAAATGTGGAGTCGACAGTAAATAGAATCAAGGAAATCGTACCGGAATACATTTCTGAAAACTCTGTTTTTTCAAGCTTGGACATCCTTTCAAAAACGCAATAGCTCTCTTTATTATTTTTTGAGTACTTAAAATACGCATCAGTAATTTTATTTCCTTTAAAAATAATGTAAATTCGCAAAAAAACCACACATGAAGCAAGCTTTCTTTCTTATTTTATTGATACCATCCTTCCTCGTATTAGACTCATGTGCTTCCAAGAAGGATTTGGTCTATTTTCAGGGGGTAGATACACTTGAACTCACCAACAATTTGAATTATACGCCCTTGTTGAAAGCCGATGACAAGCTGTCCATCACAGTTGCTTCCTTGGACAACGAGGCAGCCATTCCTTTCAATTTACCCGTGATTTCTTTCAATCCAAAAGGAGTTTTTGCTGCAGGCACACCCCAATTGCAAACTTATTTGATTGCCAAAGACGGAAGTATTGATTACCCACAGTTGGGACAGTTGCAATTGGCTGGTTTGACCCGTTTGCAAGCTCAAGAACTGCTCAAAAATAAATTGAAACCTTTTTTGGTCAATCCCATTGTAAACCTGAGATTGCTCAACTTCAAAGTCACTGTTTTGGGAGAGGTAAAAAGGCCAGGCACCTATGATGTCAATAACGAACGAATTACCGTTTTGGAAGCCTTGGGATTGGCAGGAGACCTCACCGTTTATGGCACACGTCAAAACGTTTTGGTCGTTCGTGAAACAGGAATTGGAAAGACCTATGAACGCATTGATTTGACCTCGTCCAAACTTTTTGACTCTCCTGTTTATTATTTACAGCAAAACGATGTTGTTTATATAGAGCCCAACCAACCTAAGGTCAACTCTTCTACCAACAGTTCTACCAACGGAATCATCATTTCAGCAGTTTCCCTACTGTTGACCATCATCTCCATTACTTTACGATAAAAAAATCCATGGAAAAGAACCAACCCAACAACAAAATGCAGCAACAGATTGAAGAATCGCAGAGTATGCGAAACGAATTGGAAAAATACTTACGCCATTGGAAATGGTTTGTATTATGTGCTTTTTCAGCTTTGATCCTAGCTTTTTTTTATCTGCGTTATGCCACCCCTAAATTTGAGCTAAAAACCACTCTACTAATCAAACAAGACGACAATATGATGAGCAGTGAATTGGCTGCTTTTCAAGATTTGGGAATGTTTGGAGATGGTAATAGCAACATTCAAAACGAAATTCAACTACTCAAATCCAGAACCTTGGCGAGCAGTGTGGCAAAAGATTTGAATTTAACAACACGTTATTTTAGGCAAGGAAGACTCAAAGAATCCGAAGTCTATGCACAGAAAATTCCCATTCGTTTGCAAGGGGTTTTAACAAATTCTTTGGCAAAAGAAGTGGACACCACTTTTTATGTACAATTCCATTCGGCCTCACATTTCGACCTTTTGGATGCCAACAAATCCAAAATCTACGATTCCTTGGAGTACAACAGTTCTTTTGCAATCAAAGATCGATCCTATTCCATCGTTCAAAACGAATATTTTTCAGAAAATGATTTCGGTAAAGAAATTAGAATCCACCTCAAACCTCTCGAAAGTGTTGTCAGCGATTTGGTTAAAGAAGTACAAGTCATTCCCGTGGACGAAGCGATGTCGACTGTTCTGGTCTTGTCTACCAAACATGCTGTGAAAAAGAAGGGAATTGCTATCTTGGATCGTTTGGTAGATAATTACACCTACAACGCCATCAATGACAAGAGTACTGTCGAACAAAAAACCTCCGAATTTATCTCCAACCGCTTGCAGCTCATCAAAGCAGAGTTGTTTTTGGTTGATAAATTAGCGGAGAACTACAAAATAGACAACGAGCTCACTGATATTGTAGAAGAATCCAAAGCTTTTTTTGAAACGGTCAACAGTAGTGAGCAGGCTTTGTTCGATGCTACAACTCAATTGAAATTGGTCGACTACATGGTAGACTACCTTCAAAGTCAAGAAAAGTCTTTTGAATTGATTCCAGTCAACCTCGGTTTTTCTGATGTTTCCATTTCGGTATTGACTTCAGAATACAATGCAGTGGTTTTAGAGCGCAACCGTTTACTTCGAAACTCTAGTCCTACAAATCCAATGGTAATCAATTTGGATGCACAATTGAAGAGTTTTCAGCAAAGTCTGACAGAAAGTTTGCGAAATTTAAAAGCTTCGCTTCAGATTTCATTGCGTGAATTGGTCAAAAATGATAACCGCATCAATGACAAAATTGCAAACCTTCCGACCCAAGAACGGGAGTACAAAAATATTGCCCGTCAATTGGGAATCAAAGAGTCTCTTTATCTGTATTTGTTGCAAAAACAAGAAGAAACTGAAATCTCTTTGGCGGTGACGACCCCCAATTCCAAGGTAATTGACCGTGCTTATGCTTCAAAAGACCCGGTCTCTCCCAAACCAAAAATTGTCTATTTGGCTGCAATGCTACTAGGTTTGTTATTTCCCTTTGGGATTTTGTATGTCAAGGATTTGCTCGATACCAAATTGCACAACCGTCAGGATATGGAGCACTATGTCACAGCTCCAATATTGGGGGACATTCCTATCAACGACACGGATGAAAACATTGTCATCAAAGAAGGAGGACGTTCAAGTACGGCGGAAGCTTTTCGTTTGCTTCGCACCAATTTGGATTTTATGCTGACGGAGACCGATAACAACAGTAAAGTCATTTTTGTGACTTCTACAATCAGTGGTGAAGGGAAGTCCTTTGTAGCAACTAATCTCGCTTGTGCCTTGTCCCTTTCTGGGAAAAAAGTGGCCTTGTTGGGAATGGATTTGCGGGCACCAAAAATAACTGAATACTTAAACGTTCCCAATCAAAGAGGTGTCTCAAATTTTATTATAGACAAAGACATGCAGTTTCAAGACCTTGGCTTTCCGATGCCTGGTTTCAAAGGAATGGATGTTTACATCTCGGGAGTCATTCCACCAAATCCTGCTGAGTTGTTATTGCACCCAAAAGTCGAAATTTTATTTACTCAGCTCCAAGCTAAATACGATTATATTGTGGTAGATACAGCACCTGTGAGTCTGGTTACTGATACATTGATGATCGGCAAGTACGCTGATATGACTATTTATGTTTCGAGAGCGGGCTATTTGGACAAACGTTTGCTATCTGTTCCTGAAATGCTTTACAATGAGAAACGCTTGAATAATATAGCCATGCTGATCAACGCTTCAGACCATGAAAGAGGCTATGGCTATGGTGTTTACGGAGCTTATGGCTATGGTCAGCAAAAAGAGTTGCCGTGGTGGAAAAAAGTGTTTAAATCCTAACAAAAAAGAGCCCAATCGGGCTCTTTTTTTCGAATAATATTCTGTAAACACATTTTTTAGATTTAAAAGTGCTCTTTTGTTTGGTTGCAATTTTTGTGAATTCCATATATTTTTATGCCTAAAGAAATTATTTGCCGAATATTGAGTAAATTTGCAACTCAGTAAACTGCTGTTTTTACTTCCTTTGCAACAAAGGAAAAGCTCTTCAGCAATTCCTAAAATTGACAACAATTTCATGAAAAATCTCTTTGCATTTTTATTCAGTACCAAATTGATGGCCCTTTTGTTTGTTTCCCTTTCCGTAGCGATGGGAGTTGCTACTTTTATAGAAAATGATTACGGTACACAAACTGCGAAAGCACTTGTCTACAACAGTTGGTGGTTTGAAGCCATTCTCGGTTTTTTTGTGGTCAATTTCTTTGGAAATATCTTTCGTTACCGTTTGTACAAAAAAGAGAAAGCAGCGGTTTTGTTATTTCACTTATCTTTTTTGTTTGTTTTGATCGGGGCAGCAGTTACTCGTTATGTTAGCTACGAAGGCATCATGCCGATCAAAGAAGGAGAAACTTCCCGAACGTTTTTTTCAGAACGCACTTACCTAGAAGTCACTTTGGACGACAACAAAGACCAACGTGTCCTTTTTGACCCGATCTTGTTGTCGGCATGGGGAACCAATGACTATACTTTTAAAACTGATTTTAGAAAACAAGCAGTTGCTCTTGAATTGACAGACTACATTCCCAATGCGTCCAGTGAATTTGTAGCAAGTGACACTGGCCAAAACTACCTTCATTTTGTAGAGTCGAGCAGTGGAAGCCGTCATGACCATTATCTAAAAGAAGGGACAATCGAAAACATCCACGGTGTCTTGGTTGGTTTCAATCACGAAGAAAATGCACTTCTCAATTTTCAATACCATGGTGAGGAACTAAAAATGAAATCTCAGTTTGATGGGACCTTTTTAAGGATGGCAGATCAGCTGAGCGGCACCATTGCCAAAGACAGTTTGCAGCCTTTCAAGTACCTGACCTTGCACAGCATCGCAGGACTGAGTTTTGTGGTGCCCAAGCCCCCTTTGAGAGGAGCTATAGAAGAAGTGTCTGCTGATAAAGAGGAGCACCCAGAAGACCTCTTGCGTTTCAAGGTGTCTACCTTGGACCTTGTCAAAAATATTGAATTGCGTGGCGGGCAGTACACCAGCAATCCTCCAGAACAATTTTCCTTGGGCGGTTTGAATTTTAGAGTGGCTTATGGAGCCAAGACCCTGCAATTGCCTTTTGACATTCAACTAAACGATTTTCAATTGGAAAAATACCCCGGTTCTGAAAGTGCTCGGTCTTATGCAAGTGAGATCACGGTTCTTGACGGAGAAGAACGCTTTGATTTTCGCGTGTTTATGAACCATATCTTGGATTACAAAGGCTACAAGTTTTTTCAATCCAGTTATAACATCACACCAGAATACGAAGAAACACGCCTTTCCGTCAACCACGATTTTTGGGGCACGCTCATCACCTATATCGGTTATTTTATGCTGTATGCAGGTTTGATGCTCATCCTCTTTGTCAAAAACACCCGTTTTTCATCGCTTAGAAATCAATTGCGAAAGGCAAGACGCAAAAAAGCCGTGCTTTCAATCAGCGCCTTGTTCTTTGTCTGTTCTTCCTTTTCACAAAATCATTCAGGGCATGTCTTAGCAGCGTCAGTACAACAGACAGATTCGTTGCTGCAGTCCAGTTCGGTCGACAAAGTTCATGCAGAAGCCTTTAGCGCCTTGGTCATTCAAGATGCCGATGGACGAATGAAACCAGTGCATACCTTTGCCTCACAATTGTTGCGTAAAGTAAGTAAAAAAGAAACTTTTAATGGGATGGATGCCAACCAGGTGTTTTTATCCATTGTCGAAAACCCACGGTTTTGGTTTCAAGTTCCGGTGATCTATTTGGAGCGTGGCAATGACAAGCTGAGAAAGCTATTGGGCATCCCTACAGAAAACAAGTACGCACGATTGATAGATTTTATCGACCCACAAGGGCGCTATAAAATCAAAGACATTGTAGAAACAGCACAAAAAAAAGCTGTCAAAAGCAAATTTGAAAAAGATGTGATCAATGTGGACAAGCGCGTTGGGCTATTGTACTCCGCGATTGGTGGAGCGATTTTGCGCATTTTCCCTATTCCTGAGGATGTTGACAATACATGGGTCTCACAACCCGAACTTTCTACGGCCAATTTTACAGGAATCGATTCTGTCTTTGTCAAACAGATTTTGCCAGTATACATTCAGACCTTGCAAAAAGCAAAAGAGAGCGGCGACTATGCCGAAGCGGATCAAATCTTGGATGGAATCAAAAGTTTTCAAAAGAAATACGGCGCCGAGGTCTACCCTTCCGATGACAAGATCAACTTTGAAATTGCTTACAACAAGTACGATGTCTTTAAAAAGCTCTTTCGAAATTATATGTATGCGGGATTGCTACTCTTGATTTTGGTTTTGGTTCAGATTTTTAAAAGTTCCAAACTTCTAAAAGTTTTGATTCAGTTTACTGTGGGCTTAATCTTGCTCTTCTTTGCCCTGCATACAGCTGGTTTGGTAGCGCGTTGGTTTGTCAGTGGACATGCGCCTTGGAGCAATGCCTATGAATCTATGATTTACGTAGCTTGGGCAACGATGCTCTTTGGTTTTCTCTTTGGAAGAGAATCCCTATTGACCATCGCAGCAACGGCATTTTTAACCGCCATGATTTTGATGATTGCACATTGGAATTGGATGGATCCAGAAATAGCCAACCTCGTCCCGGTTTTGAATTCGTATTGGCTGATGATTCATGTGGCCATCATCGTCGCCAGCTATGGACCCTTTGCTTTGTCTATGATCTTAGGTGTTTTGGGCTTGTTCTTGATGGTCGCAACGACTTCCAAAAACAAACAAAAACTCAATGCTACGTTGAAAGAACTAACGACGGTCAACGAAATGTCCATGACCGTAGGTTTGGTCATGTTGACCATAGGGAATTTCTTAGGAGGCATGTGGGCGAATGAAAGTTGGGGCCGATATTGGGGTTGGGATCCAAAAGAAACATGGGCTCTGATCAGTATTATGGTCTATGCCTTTGTGTTGCACATGCGGTTGGTGCCTGGATTGCGGAGTCGCTTTGCCTTCAACCTAATGTCTGTGTATGCTTTTGCCTCCATCATGATGACCTATTTTGGAGTGAACTTCTACCTTTCAGGCCTGCATTCCTATGCCAGTGGCGATCAAATAGTGACCCCTAGTTTTGTCTATTATTCCATCGCTTCCGTTGCAGTATTGGGAATCTTTGCCTATTTAAAAAACATAAAACATTACAAAAAATAAGATCTCAAGACGAGGGAATGGGGTTTTAGAATTTCAAGGGACCTCTTTTTGGCGTTGCACCTACAAAAGCGCCTTATTTTTAAACGATTATTTGTTGTTTGTTTGTTAAAAAATGTAAATTTGTTTTTTTAGTTAAAAGAAGCCTTTTCGAGGAAATAAGTCTCAAATCACATCAAATCACAGTTATGTTTCACAAATACATCAAATTGGCAATCGCATTTGCAATCTCTGTATGGGCTGTATTTCAGTTTGTAGAGGAGAACATCATGAACGGAATCAGCATCTTGTTGCTGGCCGGTGTTTTTGTCTTTTTCTACTTTAAAAACGAATTTTTATTGTTAGCGTTTTTACAAATCAGAAAACAAAATTTTCCTGGCACCCAAAAATGGTTGGCCTATATCAAAAATCCGAGCACTGCCTTGCGCAAAACTCAAGAAGCCTACTATTACTTTCTACAAGGCTTGATGGTCACACAGACAAGCATGACAAAAGCTGAAAAATTGTTTAAAAAAGCCTTGAGTTTGGGTTTGTCAATGGATCATGATGTGGCCATGGCCAAATTGAATTTGGCAGGAGTAGCCATGCACAAACGCAGAAAAAGAGAAGCCACAACCTTGCTAAATGAAGCAAAGAAGTTGGACAAGCACGGCATGCTCAACGATCAAATTAAGATGATGAAACAACAGATGAAGAAAATCTAAGTTTCCTCAGATACCGATTAAAAAATCAGCTTGTTCATGTGACAAGCTGATTTTTTTATGGGCTTTCTTTCCTTTTTACTATCTTAGCAATGCCCATTAACGTCCTAATTTCATGAAGATATGTCCAGGCTAAAAAAACGAAAAAGACCCCATTCCAAAAGAGTGGTCTTGCTTTTGATCTTATTGGTACTCATTGTCTACCTACTCATGCACATAGACACCCTGGTGCGCGGAGTTTTTTTTTAGAGCTCTCCGCTTCTTTTTAGAACCTCTTTTTAGATATTCTCAATAATCCTATAGGCTACTGCTCTGTTTTATTTATCTTCGTGGCAACAGAGTGTCTGTAATGTCGTTTTTGGCATTCATCAATCCTTACCAAAACACCAAAGTATTATTTTGACTTCAGAACGCATCATTTTAGGAATCGATCCTGGGACCACCATCATGGGGTTTGGCTTGATCAAAGTAGTGAAAAAGAAAATGGTTTTTCTGCAGATGAACGAACTTCTGTTGCAAAAATACAACGATCCTTACGTTAAACTCAAACTGATTTATGAACGTACTCTTTCTTTGATCGACACCTACCACCCAGATGAAATTGCAATCGAGGCTCCTTTTTTTGGGAAAAATGTACAGTCTATGTTGAAATTGGGCCGCGCGCAGGGTGTTGCCATGGCCGCAGGTTTGTCAAGGCAAATTCCCATCACAGAATACCTTCCTAAGAAAATAAAAATGGCCATCACGGGAAGTGGCAATGCGAGCAAAGAACAAGTTGCTAAAATGTTGCAAAGTGTTTTGGGGCTGGAGACACTGCCAAAAAACTTGGACGCTACGGACGGTCTGGCCGCGGCAGTTTGTCATTTTTACAACAGTGGCGTAGTGGTAGGAGGAAAAAATTACAGCGGTTGGGCATCCTTTGTCAAAGCCAACGGAGACAAAGCCAACAAAGCCAAATAATTAAAATTTATTAGGGCAATACCACGAAATTATTAAGGATTTTGTTTAGATCTTACGCGCTTGGTTTAGCATGGAAAAGTCAGCCAGCACAATGGCAGCCATTGCTTCTACTATCGGAATGGCTCTTGGGACAACACAAGGATCGTGACGTCCTTTGCCCATCATTTCTACCTCATTTCCTTCCTTGTCGATGGTCATTTGCTTTTGAATCAAGGTGGCAACCGGTTTGAAGGCAACTTTGAAATAGATGTCCATTCCATTGCTGATGCCCCCCTGAATACCCCCTGAGTAATTTGTTTTGGTAGAACCGTCTTTGTTGAACAAGTCATTGTGTTCACTTCCTTTCATAGAGGCACCCTCAAAGCCACTTCCGTATTCAAAACCTTTCACAGCATTGATGGTCATCATGGCCTGTCCCAAAGCGGCGTGCAATTTGTTAAAAATAGGTTCGCCCAATCCAGTAGGTACGTTTTGGAGGACACAACTGATGACACCTCCAACAGTATCCCCTTCTTTTTTGATTTGAGAGACATAGGCAATCATTTCTTCCGCTTTGGCAACATCAGGACAACGTGCGATGTTGGCTTCTACTTGGTTGAAGTCCAATTCTTGATATGGACGGTTCAGTTGGATGGGGCCAATAGCAGAGGTATAGGCATTGATGTTTATAGTAGGTAGGATTTGTTTGGCAATCGCACCAGCCACGACCCAATTCGCAGTTTCTCGTGCGGAAGTACGTCCACCTCCTCTGTAATCTCTATTGCCTTCGTATTTTTTATCGTAGGTATAATCGGCGTGCGACGGACGAAAAGAAGTGGCAATATGGGAATAGTCTTTTGATTTTTGGTTGGTGTTGTTGATGACAAATCCAATAGACGCACCGGTCGTCTTTCCTTCAAAAATTCCTGAAAGAAAAGTCACTTCATCCGGCTCCTTACGCTGGGTAACAATTTTAGATTGTCCAGGCTTTCTGCGGTTCAGTTCGTTTTGAATCGCTTCAAAATCCAAAGCAATTCCCGGAGGACATCCGTCAATGACTCCGCCGATGGCAGGTCCATGAGATTCACCAAAAGTGCTTACTTTAAAGAGTTTTCCGAAAGAATTTGACATAAAAATAATTTTTGACAAAGTTAAAAAACTTTTTTTTGATGGGCTTTCTAAAAAGGGAGAATAATTAAGAGGTTCTTGCTTTTAGAAATACCAGAGTCTGATGGCCATCAGAGAGACGACTACCAGCAAGAATCCTCGGACAAAACCGTCCCCTTTTTTTACGGAATAACGGCTGGCAAACCAAGCACCCAAAGCATTGCCCGCGGCCAGGGTGAGTCCGTATTTCCAATCGATTTTATCGTTCAATACAAACAACACAAAAGCCCCAAACGTATAGATAAAGGCGACAGTCACTTTGGTGGCATTTGCTTTGACCAAAGAAAGTCGGTTGATGGCGGGAAGAAGAAGCAACATGACAATGCCGATTCCTGCGTTGATAAATCCTCCGTAGATGCCTACAAAGAAAAAGGTCAGCACAGAAATCCATAGGTGTTTTCCAGTGGTGCGTTCTGCTATTTTTTCTAGCGAAGTAGTTTTCTTTTGAAACACGATCAGCAGAACCACAAGGAGCATGACCACAGCAAGAACTTTGTTAAAGGTGGCTCCATTGATGTCGATGGCGATTTGGGCGCCCAGCAAAGAGCCAACTAATGCGGAAGCTCCTAAATACAAGGCAAAAGGAAAAGCGGTGATGCCTTTGCTTTTAAAACCGGCAATTGACGAGGCAGTTTGAAATAAAATAGCAATGCGATTGGTCCCGTTTGCCACGGCAGGAGGAAGTCCTAAAAAAATTAGCAGGGGCAAGGTAAGCAAAGACCCTCCACCGGCAAGTGTATTGATCCCTCCGGCAAAAAAACCAACAACAATAAGTAAGATCCATTCGTATTCCATCTGCTTGGGATTTGTAGGGTGTTTACAAACTTACATTTTTAAATTACAAATGAGTCAAAGTGGGATTGTAAATGCAGATCTCTAAGCTTTTTAATTTCTGAGATTCTGGCTTTTTTCAAGTCAAAAAAAACCAAAAAAAAGTTGATGGAATGACAAAAGGGTTCTATATTTGCATCCGCATTCAGGGAATACCTGATGAGGCACTTAGGAGAATTGGCAGAGTGGTCGAATGCGGCAGTCTTGAAAACTGTTGAGGGTCACACCTCCGGGGGTTCGAATCCCTCATTCTCCGCAAAAGAAAACCCTAACATTCATTTATTGAATTCGTTAGGGTTTTTTAATTTACAACTTGTTCCATATTTAGTACAAAATTAATTTCGTTATTTTATAGAAGCGTAATCCATCTGTCAGAATGAATCCTAAAACCTCTTTTTTGAAGTTTTCCATTTCTAATTTTTTAAAAATTAGTTTTGTCTTTTTGTTGTTACTTACTTTGAGTTCTTGCAGGAGTGAGTCCAAAAAAGAAAGAGTCAAACCTGAAAGAATCGTTGTCTTCGCAGCCGCTTCTTTGCAAAACGTTTTGGGTGAATTGACGGCGGCCTATGAGGTGAAATACGGCGTGTCGATTCAGGTCAATTGCGCTTCGAGTGGCACCTTGGCAAGGCAAATAAAACAAGGAGCACTCCCGGATATTTTTCTCTCCGCACACAAGTCGTGGCTTAGCTACCTTGACAGCTTGGGTTTTGTAAAAAAAACACCTGTAGATACCTTGGCGAAAAACACATTGGTTTTGGTTGCTCCAAAGCAGTCTAAAATGATGCCATTCGATAGCGGTATTTCTTCAGGCATCGTTTCTTTACTCGGTAAGGGAAGGCTCTCCATTGGAAATCCGGCATACGTACCTGCGGGGATCTATGCCAAGCAAGCTTTGTCACATGCGGGATTGTATTCTTCACTGGAAAAAAGGATGCTGGTATCCAAAGATGTTCGCACTGCGCTTCGAAATGTAGAGTTGGAAGAAGCCCCCTTGGGGATCGTATATTTCACAGATGCGGTTCAGTCAAAGAAAGTAAAAATAGTGGCGGCTTTTCTTGAGGAATCTCACGAGCCTATTGTATATTACCAAGCGCAGTGTTCAGATAAGAAATTGGCGAAGCATTTTTATACCTGGTTGCAATCCGCAACAACTGAGAAGATTTTGCAGGCATACGGATTTCAGAAATAGCAACGAAACAAAAGGATGAACGGATTTTTCAATTTTAACGGAGCAGAGTTAGAGGCAATCCAACTTTCTTTGGAAGTGGCCATCTACTGTACATTGATTTCTCTCCCCATCGCCTTGGCAGTAGGATATGGCATGGCACGCTCCCAATTTTTCGGAAAGTCACTGATCGAAAGTTTGCTGCACCTTCCCTTGGTTTTGCCTCCTGTCACAACGGGATATCTTTTATTGGTTTTTTTAGGAGCCAAAAGCCCCTTTGGTTTGTACTTGTACGATTTGTTTGGGGTTCAACTCTCTTTTCGTTTTCCTGCAGCAGTCATAGCAGCCATTGTCGTTTCCTTTCCGTTGGTTGTACGTTCCATTCGTACTTCGATGGAAATGGTCGATCCAAAACTGGAAGAGGCTTCTCGTGTGCTTGGTGCAGGGAAGCTCAAAACATTTTTTAAAATAACCGTACCTCTTGCCTTTCCGGGAATTCTTTCGGGAGCTGTTTTGGCTTTTGCGCGGTCTTTAGGGGAGTTTGGAGCAACCATCACTTTTGCAGGGAACATAGAAGGAGAAACACAGACTTTGCCTTTGGCCATTTATAATTACATGCAGGTCCCCGGAAGTGAAGAACCTACGATGCGACTCGTTCTCGTCTCTCTTGTCATCGCTTTTGTCGCAATGGCCTTGTCGGAGTGGAGCATAAAAAAAATAAAACATGACAACAATTGACATTCACTTGAGTAGAAAGGATTTCAAGCTCGAGCTTAAAGAAACATTTTCGCCTGTAATCACAGGTATTTATGGGCCGAGTGGTTCCGGGAAAACCTCTTTATTATTGGCTATTTTAGGTTTGCTTCCTCTTGACGAGGGGCGTGTGGTCGTAGCGGGTCGCACCTTGTTCGATGCTGCGAAAAAGAGAAACATTCCTATAGAAAACCGAAAGGTTGCTGCTGTTTTTCAAGAAGGGCGGCTCTTTCCACATATGACGGTGGACAAAAATTTGCGCTACGGTTGGAAACCACAATCGAAAATTGATTTTGAGGAAATGGTAGACTTGTTGCATCTACGGCATTTGTTGCACAGGATGCCTTCTCAAATTTCAGGAGGAGAACGACAGCGAACTGCTTTGGGGCGCTCCTTACTTTCTTCTCCAGACATCTTGTTGCTGGACGAGCCTTTTTCTGCGGTGGATGTAAGTTTCAGGAGTCAACTCCTTTCTTTGATTACACGTGTACAGAAAAAAGTAAAAATCCCCATTTTGGTAGTCAGTCACAATTTGAAAGATCTGTTGACACTGAGCAATAAGTTGCTCGTATTGAAAGATGGCAAATGCGCAGGACACGGAAATTATTACGATTTGCTGGCAAAAGAGACGGTTTCAAAATTGCTGGGCTCTAAAAACACAACAAATACCTTGCACATGCAGGTCGCAGAAATCATGCCCGATGAAGGCATTGTTCAATTGCGTATGGGACTCCAATCCGATCCAATTTTGGTTGCCTGTAAATGTCCAGCTGAAGGCTGTTCACTGGGGCAGCAACTACAACTTTTTGTCCATGCAAACGACATTGCCTTGTCTACGGAAAAAATTGAAAATGCGAGTATTCAGAACCAATTAGCGGGGAAAGTAACTGCTTTTATTGAACGAGAATCGGTGCTGTTGTGTCGGGTAGATGTTGGTGTTCCACTGTATGTTGAAATTACGGTTGCCTCAAAAAACAAGATGCACCTCTCCATAGGGTCGCGTGTTTTTTGTCTTTTCAAAGCGGTTGCTGTAGCTTCGGTTTCTTGAGTTTGGCGTATTTTCTTCAAGGAAATTACCACTTATTTTTGAGCACTTCTTTTTGAACATAGCAGTACAATCTTATTGTCCTTGAAATCGGTTGTAAAAAATAGATACACAGTTCCACCTTCCTTTATTTTAGTCTTTTTTCGAATCTGCGCCACTGTTTCGGGGAAGTTTCTTGTGGTGATGTTTGCTTTTTGTTCGGGAAGTAAATTCAAGAGTTCCTTTTTGTTGTATCGAATCGATTTTTCAATTTTAAAAGTTCTTCCTGGGAAATCTGTCATCAAGGCTTCCGAGGTATAGAGGTGAGAGTGTTTGTGAAGTTTGTCGAGGTGGAATGTTTGGGAGATTTGAGAAAACGCACCTGATTTTAAGAGGGCGGCATTGGGTTCGTACAAGTATGTTTGCGGTTCGCCATAAGTAGCTTTGCAGTCCGATTCAAAAGAGAAATTGAAATTTTGTTGCCCGTTTTTCAAAAGGTTGCAGGTAAACACTCGTATTGTATCAATAGCTTCTTTTTTTAACACAAAAAGAATTTCTTTGACCTCGTTCAAATGGGCAACTACATGAACTTCAACAACATTTCTCATTTCTTTTATAGCGCTTGAAATGTCGAGCATGGGTGCGTATTTGATCAGAATTTGATCGGTGTATTCAAAGAAAAAGTCGATATTTTCGGGCACGTTTGGCAGACAGTCTTTTATCAAAAACACCTTTCCTTTTGCCTCGTTTCTTCGAGAGGGGTCAAGGTATATCCAATCGAAGCGCAGGGTGCTGTTCTTTAAAATTTGAAGACCGTCTCCCACTTGTGTTTCGAGGTTTTCGATGCCCATCTGTGAGCAATTGTGTTTGACCAAGTCAGACAATTCACGGTTGAGTTCCCAATGAAAAACACGGTCGATTGATTTTGAAAAAAAAGTACAATCCACTCCAAATCCGCCCGTCAGGTCCACCAAGTGTGTTCCAGATACACGTCTGGATTTGTAGTCGGCGGTGGCCTCTGAGGAACTTTGTTCTAGGTTGATTTTTTTTGGAAATAAGATTCCGGCTGTATTGTGCCAAATGGGGAGTTTTTTAAGGCTTTTTTGTTTGCCTTCAATTTGTTGTGCGATTTCTTGAATAGAGACAGCCACAAACGGGCTTCCTTTTAGAATCAGTTGACTCAAATTGCAGTGCAAGTTTTGAGTTATAAATGTTTGAACCTCTTGTGAGAGTAGTCTTGTATTCACGGATGCTTAAAGGTCTTGTGTTAGTGATTTGACAATTTTATTGTCTGTTAAAAATTCTTTAAGGACCACCTTTACAACTGTATACACAGGAACAGCAAGGACCATTCCTAACACGCCAAAAAGAAGACCTGCAATCAGAATAACTAAAAATATTTCCAATGGGTGGGATTTGACGCTTTTTGAAAAAATCAGCGGTTGGCTTAAAAAGTTGTCAATTAATTGTGCGATAGCATAGCCTAACATGACATAAAGTGTGGTAGGCAAGATTTCAGTTTGAAAATTCAAGTTTAAATTTTCTGTCATGGTAAGTACAAGCATCAAAGCACCTCCGATAAGAGGTCCGATATAGGGAATCAGGTTTAAGAGGGCGCATAAAAGGGCAATGACGATGGCATTTTCAATACCGAAAATTAAGAGAACCGAGCTGTAGATGACAAACAAAATCGTGATTTGTAAAATCAGACCAATAAAGTACCTGCTCAGCAAATCTTTGATGGTTTCAAGAGATTTGGATACGCGGCTTGTTTTGGATTCAGGAATCAATAGGAAAAGACTGTTGTGTAAAATCTGAGTGTCTTTCAGTAGGAAAAAACTGATAAAGAGCACTGAAAAAAGTCCAATTCCGACAGAGCCAATCCCTCCCAAAACTGCATTGAATAGATTTGGGATGTCATTGAAATTGGACAACAAATCCAGTCTTTTCAATTGTTCAAAAATATCGATGTTTCGGTCTGAGAAATAGGAATTTATTTTCTGAAATAAGTTTTGAAGGTCATTTTTGAATTCTTGTGAGTTCAAAAGGGAAAGGTTTTCGCTTTGTTTTAAAACCAAAGGGATGAAAAGGCTGATCAGGCCAAAGAGAAAAAGAATAAAAAGAGACATGGTCATGAGGACAGCAATGGCATTGGGTAATTTTAAGCGTTGCCTGAATACGCCTAAAAGAGGCCTGGCAACTAAGCTTAACACAGCGGCAATACCTAAGTATATCAAAACAGGTTTGATGGAAAATAAGAACATTAAAAGAAGGGATACAGTAGCGATGGTAAGCAAAGCTCTGAGGATTCCGGATGCGATTGGTTTAGATTCCATGGTGATGGTTTAAAATATAGAGACATTCGTATGTTGGTCTTGACAACAAGTCATAAACAGCGTATTGTTGGAGATGGATTTGCAGCGCTCAGGTGCATTTTTGTTTTTCAATACTTCTGAGTCTGCATTATACGTCAATTTTGGGGTTTTTGCAACATCTTATCTCGGCACATGCAAATTGTTTTTGAGCGTTTGAGTGTGTTTTTGGTTCTTTAAGTAAGTAGCTGAAAAACCTCGAATATCTTCAAAGAAAAGGGTAAAATCTTCTTCAAACTCCCTGTAGTTTTCAAGGAGGTCTTGGGATGCCAAGTCCATTTGTGACAATCCTTTGGTTCGTTGGTTCATTCCCCATAAAATTTGGGAGATACCTTCGGTAGTGCGGTAGTTGTAAAGCCAGTTTTGTTCAGTCATATAAGGCAATAAATGCTGTATTTTTTTTGGGAGTATGGTTTGATGCGTTTGCAGGAGATTGTAGGTGTTTTGGCAAAAATCTTCCAGAGGGACACTTGAATACAGGCTCCAGTTCTTAGCGAGAAAATGATCGTATAAGATGTCGATGATTACGGCTTTGTAGTGACCATATTTAAGCTGAAGTCTTCGTTTGCTGATTTTGACGATGGAATGAGTGTCTGTAAAAGAATCAATGGCGCGGTGGTGCAAAATACCTTGTTGAATTTTAGCAGAAAATAGATTGTGTTGCTTTCCTTTGACAGCGTCGGCAATAAAGTTGCCAATTTTTCCTTCAGGTCCTTCCGCCAAATACAAGTGAGCAAGAAAATTCATGTGGTGAAAGTAAGGGAAAAAACACTTTCGATAAATTTTGAAAGTGTTTTTATTTGGAATTTTTACAGGTGATTGGAGTGCAAGATTAGCTGTTTAGCATCACTGGCATGACAAGCATGGTGATTTGTTCTCCTTCTTCATTTCCGTCAACCGGGGTAAGAATCCCAGCTCGGTTTGGGAGAGACATTTCAATCAGAACTTCTTCTGAGTTGAGGTTGCTCAACATCTCGGTTAAGAAGCGCGAGTTAAAGCCAATTTGCATGTCGTCTCCTTGATAGTCACAATTCAATCGTTCGTCGGCTTTGTTTGAGTAATCGATGTCTTCAGCAGAAATATTCAATTCAGTGCCCGCCATTTTCAAACGTATTTGGTGTGTTGTTTTGCTTGAAAATATAGAAACTCGTTTGGTAGAGTTTAAGAAAGAAGCCCTGTCAACAGTCAGTTTGTTTGGGTTTTCTTTTGGGATGACAGCATCGTAATTCGGGTATTTTCCATCAATCAAGCGGCAAGTCAGGACAATATTGTCAAAAAGAAACCTAGCATTGGTGTCGTTGTATTCAATGCTTACATCCTGGGATTCTGTACCTAAAACACCTCTCAAAAGATTCAGCGGTTTTTTAGGCATGATGAACTCAGCTGCTTCGTTGGCTGTGATGTCTGTACGGGTGTATTTCACCAATTTATGCGCATCGGTTGCAACAAAGGTCAAATTGTCTGTGCTAAATTGAAAAAAGACCCCACTCATGACGGGTCTTAAATCGTCGTTTCCTGTTGCAAAAATTGTTTTGGAGATGGCATTCCCCAAAATAGCTGCGGGAATGGTGGTTGTTTTAGGAGCTTCAAGAGAGATGGTCTTAGGGAATTCATCCCCGTTGAAATAAGCCATGTCGTATTTTCCTTGATCGGAGCTGATTTCAACAGTGTTGTTGTCTTCTGTCTTAAATGTCAAAGGTTGGTTCGGAAATGTTTTCAAAGTATCCAATAGCAACCTTGCAGAAATTGCTATGGATCCCGAAGATTCAGATTCAACTTCAAGTGTACTACTAATAGTTGTTTCTAAGTCAGAAGCGGATACTTTGAGTTCATTTTGCTTCAATTCAAACAAAAAATTATCTAAGATCGGCAAGGTGTTGTTGTTGTTAATCACCCCTCCTAAAAGTTGTAACTGTCTTAATAGCTGAGAACTGGATGTTATAAATTTCATGGGTTATTTTTTTGTGTGCTAGCTTCGCACTTTTTAGCATGGTTGAATGAATAAGGTTGCGTTCACGAAGTGAAATTTCGAATTCAACAACATACACAAATATATTAAAAATGCAGGTCCGTACAAAGAAATGTTTTTAACAATTCTACCTGTATTGTTAAAAACATCCACTTGAAAATACAGGGCAAAAAAGGACTATTACTCAAAGGTGTTCATTTGCCAAATTAGCCAATCCTGAGCGTTCCCCTTTTTCCAATTTGACATGTGCGAACAAAGACTGTCTTTTCAATCTGTAGATCAGTTAAGGTCATTAAGGTAAGAGAGTCCATTGCTCTGTTCTTCCATATATGGAGTTTCAATTTGGAGGATGTCTCCGATAAAAAAACCGTTGTCTCTATTGTTGATGGGAATGATGGTTCTCGCTTTGAAATTTTTGGTTTCATTTCCGAGTTTAAAATTGTCAAGTTCCTCCTAAACAGTAATGGGGATGACAACATTGTATTCTTAAAAATTAGTGAGGGCATTGTGGTCAAATAAAAGTACAGAAGTATCCAGTAAAAATAGCATTGAAGAAATATTAGGGTTCTTAACAGTGCGAAAATATATTTATATTAAAGACAACAAGTTTCCCAAATATAAAATACAAATTCGGTCTGAAAGATATGAGAAAAAGTTGTCGATAAACAGAAAGGGTATTGTTCTAAAAATTCTGATATGTTTCAAATATATAAAATCAAAAGGCACTCCTAAGAGTGCCCTTATCATTCGTACTAAATACTTACCCCAAGTATTTTTCGACCCAACAATTAACATTTGTTAATGTCAACTGATAGTTACACAAAGATGAAACAATATTGAGTAATAGAATAGGGGGTAAACACCTTTTTTTAAACAAATAAATGAAAATTTTAATTCATTTTTTTAAAACAGAAAAGATAAAATCCTTTGCTTTTATAGGTCTTTCACGTCCAAAGCGTCCCGCAGTGCATTGCCAGTAAAAACAAATGCCATGACAAGTGTTGAGATTGCCATTCCGGGGAGTACTGCCAAATAGGGTTTTCCTAGCAATAAGTAGCTATAGTGGTCTTTTACGATGCCTCCCCAAGAAGGAATGGGAGGTTGTGCTCCAATTCCTAAAAAGCTCAGACCGCTCTCAATCAGAATAGAAGCCGCAAAGTTGGCTGCAGATATCACAATAATTGGCGCTGCAATGTTGGGTAGAATGTGTTTGAAAACAATTCTAAAATCCGAAAACCCCAAGGCTTTTGCGGCTTCAACATATTGATTTGTTTTGACGCTTAGTACCTGGCCTCGGACCACTCTTGCAACCTCAACCCACATCGTCAGTCCTACGGAGATAAAAACCTGCCAAACCCCTTTTCCCAATGCCAAGGTAATTGCAATCACTAATAAGAGCGTGGGGATGGACCAAGTTACATTGATCAACCACATGCATAAAGCATCAATTTTACCTCCGTAATAACCTGCAATTGCTCCAATACTCGTTCCAATGATTAAAGAAATTAAAACGGCAATAAAACCAATGGAAAAAGAAATTCGCGTGCCGATTAGGATCCTACTCAATAAGTCCCTGCCGAATTTGTCCGTTCCAAAATAATAGGTTTTAGATTGTATATAAGACTCAACAGGTTCTTCAAAAATCGACAGTGGGAATTTGTGTTCAATGTCAAATTCTTTTCTTTTTTTTACAATCAAATGCTTCCCTGATATCCGATAGGAGTCAATCAAAATTTCAGTTGCTGGAAATTGATCCCCATTGATCAATTTTGTAAAAAAAGAAGTCTTTTTTTGAGAAGGGATTTCGAGGATTTGGGCTGTAAACCCAGGTTTTTTAGAGTGAATCTCAAGGTGCATTTGATTTGCGTTTTGAGAATTGTCTGGACTAATCAAATAACAGCTGACCGCGATGCAGCCACAAAGAAGAATGTATATAAACGAGACCATTCCAGTAGTATTTTTAGAAAACCGCTGGACTGCTTTGGAAGTGAGAGTTTTGGAAGAAGTCCTCATGGATGAAACGTTTATTTCCGGGCAATATATCCAGAGTTTTGCCTTGTTTTGAGTTCGGAAAGCACTTGCAAAGACTCCTCTATATAAATGTCTTTTTGAAGACTTTGGTGCCAGGCCGCTCTTTTGGATGCCAATACGGTGTCTGTTTGAATCAAGTCCATCTCTTTTTGTGGATTTTTGAACTCAATAGAAGAATGGAAGTCAAACACTTCGTTGAATGCTTCGATTTTTTTTTCGTGTTTTTTTTGTTCTTCCTCCGAAGTCTTATAGTTCAAAGAAAAGGAATTGTTGTCATTGCCATCCTTTAAAAATTGAGCATACGAATTGATCATGACAAACTTTTTGCTTTTGGCGATCCGAGAAATGCTTTTTCGAACTACTTCCTCTCGATTTTTGTAAAAATTCAAGGGACTGAAAGAAACCTTTTCTATTTTGTCCCATTTCAGGGGGTTTGGCTGCTCTCTTTCTCCAATTTTCACATAACTGTATTTGCTTGGAGTCTTAATGTCTGGTTGGACTCCTTCCAATTGAGTAGAGCCCCCATTGATTCTGTAAAACTTTTGAATGGTCAATTTGACAGCACCCAAATCTTGAGGGTAATTGTAATATTTGTTCAAAGGAATCACGTTTTGAACGGTTCCTTTTCCATAGGTTTGATTGCTTCCGATGACCACCGCCCTTTTGTAATCTTGCATAGCAGCTGCGAGGATTTCAGAGGCAGAAGCCGAAAGTTCGTTGACCAAAATAACCAAAGGACCTTCCCACTGCACGTTTGGATCTACGTCACTTTTTACTGAGGGTTCGTTGTCTCGATACTTCACCTGAACAATGGGCCCTTTTTCAATAAAAAGACCTCCGATTTCAATTGCAGTTTTCAAAGAGCCTCCTCCATTGTTTCTCAAGTCAATTAAAATTCCTTCTATGTTTTCTTTTTTTAACTTTTCAATCTCAAGCGCCATGTCTTTTCCAGAGTCTCGAGATGTGAGGTCGTTGAAATTGATGTAAAATTTAGGAAGGTTGATGACACCGTATTTTTTGCCGTTTTTCAGCGCGATGCATGATTTTACAAAAGTATCTTCCAGTTCCACTACATCGCGAATGATGCTTATTTTTCGAATTGTTTTGTCTACTTTTTTGACTGTCAAAATTACTTTAGTTCCTTTTTTTCCTTTGATCAATTTGATGGCGTCTTCCAAGCGCATTCCAACGATGTCTTTGCTTTCTTCGTCAGCTTGAGCTACTTTTAAGATGATGTCGCCCACTTCCAATTCACCTTGTTTCCAAGCAGGTCCACCTGAAATCAGCTCAATAATTTTGGTATAGTCGTTCTTTTCTTGTAATCGTGCCCCGATTCCTTCAATGGTACCGGAAATATTGATGTCAAACTGCTCTTTTATTTTGGGTGCAAAATATGTGGTGTGGGGGTCAAATTCTTCCACAATGCAGTTGGTGTAAGTGGCAAACCAATCCGTATGGTCTAGTTTTTCAATACGCTTGCAAAGCTCGTCCAAGTATTCCCTTGTCTTTCCGCGGGCCTCTTCTTCCAAAGTGACAAACGGCTTTCTCACATAGGTGCTGTCCTCTTCTTTTTTGTCATTTTCTTGGATGGACAGGTTTTGAAGTTTGCTCAATGTATTCAGTTTCAATTGTTTTCTCCAATAGTCGAGCAGTTCCTTTTGGTTTTTCGCGAATTCCAACGTCTCGTAGTCCACATCAATGGTTTCTTCTTTGTCAAAATCAAAAGGAAACAGGAGATGTTCTTTGTAGTAGCTTTTGGATTCTTGAAAACGAAGTTCAAACTTTTTCATGACCGCCTCGTAAAATTCGAAATCTTCTCTTTTCAATTGGTCGTCAATCTTAGTTTTGTAGGTGGAGAATTCTTGCAGGTCTTTTTGTGTAAAATACCTGCGCATCGGATCCATTTCATCGATGAAGTTTTTAAAGACCGCTTTGGAAAAAGCATCGTCTAGGGTCTTGGGTTCGTAATGTCCATTTTTTAGAATATAACGCAAAACACCGATAAGCACCTTGTCTTTTTGTGGGTCTGGATTGTTTTGTGTTGAAAATCCAAAGAGAAATCCACTCATTACAAAAAGCAATACGAAAGGTTTATTTTTTTTAAAAAGGAACATAAAATTTAATTCAGATAAAATAGGATTGGCGCAAAAAATAAAGGCTGTTCATCCGCACTACTAAAATACATTCATTTTTTTTAACGTGACTGCATATCTGCGGGTTTATTGCAAGAATAGCCAAAAAGACCTATTTATTTCTTTACAAAATGTTAATTGTTTCCGAAGGGAATCCTTAAAAAATATAGTAAGTTTGTTCAATAGATTTTACAAATGGAAAGAAGGCCTTTAATTTTAGTGACCAATGATGATGGAATCACTGCTCCAGGAATTCGAAAATTGGTCCACGTGATGCAAAGCCTAGGCGATGTTGTTGTGGTTGCACCTGACAGTCCTCAAAGTGGAAAGGGACATGCCATCACTTTGGACGCCACCTTATATGTCAACAAAGCGCATACTTACACAAGTACAACCCCTGAATACGAATGTTCAGGGACTCCTGCAGATTGTGTCAAGTTGGCCATCAAAGAAGTGCTCAAGCGCAAACCTGATTTGTGTGTTTCTGGAATCAATCACGGATCCAATGCGTCCATCAATGTGATCTATTCGGGAACCATGAGTGCTGCAGTTGAAGCAGGGATTGAAGGCATTCCCTCTATTGGGTTTTCTTTGTTGGACTATGATTGGGATGCTAATTTTGAAGGATTGGAACCCTATGTAAAATCCATCGCTTCGAACGTATTGAAAAATGGTTTGCCAGATGGCGTTGTTTTGAATGTGAATTTCCCAAAACCTTGTAAAAGTCCATACAAAGGCATCAAAATTGCCCGGCAGGCACGGGCCAATTGGAACGAGAAATTTGACAAACGCGTCAATCCTATGGGCAAGCAATACTATTGGTTGACGGGTGAATTTGAAAATTTGGATGGGGGAGAAGATACCGATGAGTTTGCTTTGGAAAATCACTATGTATCAGTCGTCCCTGTACAATTTGATTTGACAGCCCATCATTTTATTCAAACACTAAATTCCTGGGACTTGTAAGATGAAAAGAACTCAAAAAGAACTTGGTTACGGATTTTTTACCGCACTGTTTGCGACACTCTCAGGAGTCATCTTGTACTTGGAACTGTTTTCAAAACACAGTTACTCCCAAGCTTTCCAAATGATTGAGGAAGGTGGCTTGTATGGTGAAATTCTTAGCTTGGGAGCACTTCCCAATCTTTTTGTGTTTTTCATATACATCAAAAAAAGACAAGATAACAGAGCCAAAGGGGTCTTGTTAGCGACCCTTTGCATTGCTTTTGTCACCTTGGTTTTGAAATTTATCTAAATGCAATAGTCCAATAAAAGCTTTTTAAAACGCAATAAAAAACAAATTTCTACAAACAACCACCCATGAAATATTACATCATCGCCGGAGAAGCCTCAGGAGACTTACACGCTTCCAACCTCATGAAAGCCTTGTTAGAGAAAGACCCCCATGCGGAGTTTCGCTTTTGGGGTGGTGATTTGATGCAACAGGTCGGGGGAACCCTCGTCAAACATTACCGCGACCTTTCCTTTATGGGATTTGCTGAGGTTCTGAAAAATTTAAAAACCATTCTTGGAAACATAAAACTTTGCAAACAAGACCTGTTGCATTTTCAACCTGATGTATTGGTTTTGGTCGATTATCCAGGATTCAACATGCGCATTGCAGCTTTTGCGAAACAACATCAAATACCAGTGCACTACTACATTTCACCCCAATTATGGGCCTGGAAAGAAAATAGAATTCAAAAAATCAAGAGAGATGTAGACAAAATGTATGTCATCTTGCCTTTTGAAAAGGAGTTTTACGAACAAAAACACCAATTTCCTGTTCATTTTGTTGGACATCCTCTTTTGGATGTTATCGTAGCAAGACCTGCAGTCGATGAGGCTGTTTTTCGGGAAAAGCACCGATTGACATCTCTTCCAATCATCGCCTTGTTGCCAGGAAGTCGAAAACAAGAAATTTCCAAAATGCTCTCAGTCATGTTGGAGATGCTGCCTCGCTTTCCCAACCATCAATTTGTGATAGCCGGTGCGCCATCTCAAGATTTTGATTTTTACAAACCCTTTACCATCCGTTACGACGTCCGTTTTGTCAGCAATGACACCTATGACTTGCTGTCGGTCTCCACTGCAGCCTTGGTCACTTCGGGGACGGCCACATTAGAGACGGCTTTGTTCAAAGTGCCGGAGATCGTTTGTTACAAGACCAGTTGGCTTTCTTACCAAATAGGAAAGCGCTTGGTGAATTTGAAATTCATCTCTTTGGTAAATTTGATTTTAAATCGGGAAGTGGTCACAGAACTTGTTCAAGACGCTTTTGAGCCCAATCGTTTGGAAATCGAGTTGAAAAAAATTTTAGAACCAGCCGTTCGGGAAGAAATGGCTTCGGAATACGATGCTCTTCGAATGAAATTGGGTGGTGCGGGAGCTTCTAAAAAAGTTGCAGCTCTCCTGATCGGCTAAGAACCCGACCGCTATTTTTTTGTACCTTCTAAAGGCTATGAAGAAATTGTTTGATTTTGCACCCACACACGTGTTGGTTTTTTTTGTGCTTGGCATCTTTTGCCAATACCATTTTAAAGACCTCTTTTCCATAAATTTTCTTTTTGTAGCAGTCGTCCTTTTTGGCGGGGGTTTCTTCTTTTTGAAGCGCTTTGTCTTGGGAGTTGGCATCGCTTTTTTTTTTAGGAATGCTTTCAATTGCAATTCGTACCTCTCCAAAAAAGGGAGCTGTTCCAATTGAAAACACGCTGTCTGCTCCACTTGTTTTAAAAGTCATAGACCGGTTGAAATCGACTGCTGATCAAGACCGCTTTCGGGCAAAAAGAATCTTTCAAGAGGGGCAAGGCGCAAACACGATGCTCCTTTTGAAAATAGCGATGGACAGCCTTGGTTCTTCCGTCCACTATGGAGACTTGCTCGCTTGTCATGGAGAACTCAAAGAGATCAGAGGTCCTTTGAATCCTTATGCCTTCAGCTACAAATCCTATATGGAGTCGCAGCAGATCTCACATCAATTGTTTTTGAAGAAGGGACATTGGATCCTTTTGGATGAAAGCAAATACAATTTGAAACGGATGGCCCATCAATTCAGGTCAAATTTATTGCACATACTTTCCAAAAACATTGCAGACAAAGAGGTGTTGTCCATCACAGAAGCGATGTTGCTCGGAGAACGCAGTCACATTTCCAAAATGCAACAACAGGCCTTTGCCGATGCGGGAGTGGTTCATATTTTGGCCGTTTCGGGTTTGCATGTAGGTGTGTTGCTTTTGTTTTTGAATTTTTTACTCAAACCTTTGGAATTGCTACCCAAAGGGAGGTTTTGGAAAACAGCTGTTCTTTTTAGCGCTTTGTGGACCTATGCTTTTTTGGCAGGCCTTTCACCTTCTATCGTTCGTGCAGTCACCATGTTTTCATTTCTTTCGGTTGGCCTTGTTTTTAGACACAAAAACCCTGTAGAAAGAACCTTGGTCAGTTCTGCACTGCTCCTATTGATTTTCAATCCTTTTTACCTGTTTGATTTGGGATTCCAGATGAGTTATACAGCTGTTTTTTCAATTGTTTTTATCCAACCTATATTTGCTCGTTTGTGGAAACCCAAGCGGCGAATTTTGAATTATTTTTGGCAATTGACGACGGTCTCACTTGCGGCTCAATTGGGTTTGTTGCCCATTAGTTTGTACTATTTCCATCAATTTCCAGGACTGTTTTTGTTGGCAAATTTAGGTGTCATTCCTTTGCTTGGTTTTGTCTTGGTATTTGGATTTTTACTCTTGTTTTTGGGGGCTATTCATTTTCTACCTCCGTGGATCTGTGATTTTTATTCCTTTTTGATCGTTTCTTTGAATTCATTTGTGTCTTGGGTGGCTGCTCAGGATACTTTTGTGTTTGATGAAATTTCTTTTTCCAAAGGGAAGCTTCTTTTTTCATTGCTGTTTTTGGTGGCGTTTTTCGCATTTTTAAAATCCAAAAAGTTTTTAAAACTCGCTGTTTCTTTGCTCTGTATCTCGTTGTTGCAAGGGGTTTTTATCTTTGAAAAAATCCAAACAACCTTGCGGAGCGAACTGATTGTTTTTCAACAATACAAAGAAAGCAACTTGTTGCTAGTCAACCGTGGAAAAGGGGTTTTACACACTACCAATCGCAAACTGATTTCGAAACTTGCTCAAAACTACCTTCGAGAGACAGGAGTTGACCTTCTTCAGACCAAAGACAGTATTCCTCAATTGTTTCGTTTTGGTGCCCTATCTTTTCTACTGATAGACCGTTTGGGGATCTATCAAATTCAAAATTTTCAAAAACAGTGTGTTTGGCTTCGAAATTCACCCAATATCAACTTGGAGCGCATGATAGAATTGTTGCATCCCCAGCAAATTATTGCGGATGGCTCCAATTTTCCCTATAAAATCAAAATATGGGAAGCGACCTGCCTTCAAAAGAAAGTCTCTTTTCACGCTACTCCAATTTCTGGAGCTTTTGTGTTCAAGCCTCCAAAGCTTCAAGCAGTTCCACTTTCACATTATTGAACACGAACAGACCAACTTTTGCTGATTTTTTGATCGTATAGGTTTTTGGAGCCGAGCAATAGGAATAGTGCGTAGTCTCCTTTTGGAATATTTTCCTTTTTCAAGTTCCAGCCCACGGAAAGTTCCTCTGTCGTCTTTTCAAGAATTTTATTTGGGTTTTTATAGTGCAGCGGAATCTTGTAATGGGTTTTGTTTTTTGTCAATAGAAATGACAGTGTATAAGGAAAGTCTTTTCTTTGAAAATCCAACACTAAAGAGGTTGGGTTTTGGATTGTTATGTTCGTTGTTCCCGCTTCGTCTCGATAGAAAACGAGAGGTGTTTTGTTTTTCAAGCGACCTATCGTTGCGTTGAATCTAGGAAAGTGCTCAATCTCTCGGTAAAATATCCAAGTTCCCGAGCTTGTTTGAATGCTGTCAAAAAGTGTGGTTCCTTTTTTTTTGACCAACAAAATAGGTTTGTTGTGGCTTTCGCTTTCAAAAGCCCAAAGATCGAATTGATTTTGACGACTTTTGGCAGTGTTGACAGAGACAGCTTGTTTTTTCGTGTAATAGTTGAATTTCGATGCTCTCTGGTAGGAATTAAGAAAAACAACTTTTCTATCCCCTGCGAGCTTTGAAATCGATTCAAAAAAAGTGTTCTTTTCCTTTTGGAATTCAGATGCGACAGGAAGTTGAAGAGCGATGAGCAGCCTTGCCGAAAACAAGAATAAGCTGCTGACCAGTGCAATGTATTGGATTTTTTTTCTCGCTTTCGCGTTGGAGTTTGCGAGATTGAACAACAGAACAGCCATTGGAATCATGGCAAATGCGACCCAGTGAGCTTCGGGTCTGCTCCGAAAAGAATACAAGAGAAAGAACGTGAGGTATCCAATGAAAAGGCGAAGCATTAAAGAAAAACTCTTCTTGTAAATTCTCCTATTTTTGCGAAGGGAAGTAGCTAGTAAGATGACAAATCCTGGATTGAGAATGCCTACAAAACCAAAAAAAGCCCCCAGAACATTGCTGCTTTCAAAGCCCACTTTGCTTCTTTCAAAAAGATGGTATTGGACACTGATAAAATCGTGCTTGTACTGCCAATAGAGGTGTGGTAGGAGCAATAGTAAGGCTACCAATCCGGCAAGGTAGGTGCTTCTCTTTTTGAGAAGCTTTGGTTGGCACAAGACAGTCAGAAAGATGACAAGCGCTCCGTGGTATTTTGAGTACAACAAAAGCGCTGCAGCAATGCCTAAGAAAAGTAGGTGTTTTGTGTTGTTCTTTTTTGTGAATTTTAGAAATGCCAACAAATAGAGTCCTGAAAAAAACAGCAGCGGTACATCTGGAGTGGTTACAAAGCTATAAACATTGCATGCGGGAATGGAAAAGAGAATTCCAAAATACAGGAGTGGTGCATGTTTGTTTTTTCTTTGATGTAGTGGGATAAAATTCCAAATAATTTTGACCAGAATACCCATCAATAGGACCGTCATCAATCTTACTCCTAGTGTTTTTGAAAAGAATATCCCTCCAATTTTTACTAGCAAAGCGACCATTGGCGGGTGGTCAAAATACCCCCAGTCGAGATGTTGTGCAAAATTCCAATACAAGGCTTCGTCCTGGAGAATGGGACTAAAGTAGGATTGGAGCAAATTCATTGTTACAAATACCAATAAGCAATTGTTGAAGGATGCTTTCAAATTCATAGATGAAAAAAATTAACATTCTAAAAAATGAGGGGTGCTTGCTGAAGGGGAAGGAGGGCAATTAGTTTCAGGGGAGGAAGGTTGAAACCAACCTGTATCAAGATACAATAAATTCCCAAAAAAACAGCAGTACTTCGGTTTGAAAAATAGAAGTAGGAAAATTAAAGGAAATCAATTGTAAAGTGTTTTTTTTAAAAAGTCCAAAGCCATCTCCTTCCAAATAAATCATGTTCAAACCCATACAATTGGACTGTTTTTGCAGTCTATTGGTAGCTAGGTTTCCAATTTATTCTAGTTGTTAAAACCACCTCATGAAACGCTCCCTCCTTTTGCCTTTAATTTAGATGCACACAATAAAAAAAGAATTCTGTACTTGATCCTGTGGACGACTGTTTGTTGAAGGATAAACAGCGCTGGCAGATATTAGAGGCTTGTACTGGTGTTTGGTATCTTTTACGCAAGTGATTTTGAGTGGTTACAACTCCATGGAATGGTAGATGTTCTGTACATCGTCGTCCTCTTCTAGTTTTTCTAATAATTTTTCAACGTCTGCTTTTTGGGAGTCATTGAGCGTTTTGGTGGTGGTAGGGATGCGTTCAAATCCAGAAGACAAAATTTCCAAACGTTGTTCTTCTAAGTAATTTTGAATGGCCCCAAATTGTTCGAAAGGCGCGTAGATTAAAATCCCATCTTCGTCTTCAAAAACTTCTTCTACTTCGAAATCGATCAATTCCAATTCAAACTCTTCCAAGTCCATTTGAAGGTCTTCTGTTTTTACTCTAAAATTACAAGTGTGGTCAAACATAAAAATCACGGAACCTGAAGTTCCAAAAGTTCCGTCGCATTTGTTGAAAGCTGCCCGGACATTGGCAACCGTTCTGTTGTTATTGTCAGTAGCGGTTTCGCATAGGATTGCAATTCCATGGGGTGCATAGCCTTCAAAGAGTACTTCTTTGTAGTTGGCGGTGTCTTTGTCGGTGGCTTTTTTAATAGCGCGTTCGACATTGTCTTTAGGCATGTTTGCAGCTTTGGCATTCTGCATGACTGCTCGCAATCGAGAATTGGTGTCTGGGTTGGGTCCTCCTTCTTTTACAGCCATCACAATGTCTTTGCCAATGCGTGTAAACGTTTTGGCCATTGCAGACCAACGTTTCATCTTTCTCGCTTTTCGGAATTCAAATGCTCTTCCCATTTCTCGTCTCTTTTTTAGTTGCTGCTTTTTTAGAAAAGCAAATGTAAATATTACAGACCTGTATCACAAGTTTTGCCAAGTCTTTTCCGAGGGCAATGCAATTTAGCACGTTGCAATCTCAGTGAGAAAATGATTTCAGTGCTTTAGGCTTTTTTTTGTGTTTTTGAGCAGTGCATGCGATTGTTTGGCAATTTCAAGCTCTTCATTCGTAGGAATCACAAGTATTTTTACAGGGGCATTTGTTTGTTGCATTTCTCGTATTTCTTTCGACCGAATTTCGTTCTTTTTTGGATCCAATTCGATGCCCAAGTAATCCAAGTCTGCGCAAGAAAGAAGACGCATCAAACTGGAATTTTCTCCAATACCGGCTGTGAAAATAAGTGCGTCTAGACCGTTTAGAACGGCGGTGTAAGAACCGATGAACTTTTTGATGCGGTAACTCACTATTTTCAGCGCGTTGAGGCAGTTTTCGTCTCCTTGGTTCGCTGCTTTTTCGATGTCTCTTAAATCCGAATACCCTGTCAGGCCTTTCAGACCGGATTCTTTTTGAAGGAGTTCATTGATTTCAGCAGTAGATTTGTTGAGTTTTTTATTCAGATAAAAAATCACAGAAGGGTCAAGATCACCCGAGCGGGTTCCCATGACCAATCCATTCATAGGGCCAAATCCCAAGGAGTTTTCAATACTTTTCCCTTCTTTGATCGCAGACATGCTACAACCGTTTCCAAGGTGGATGCTGATGATGCGTTTTGATTTTTTTCCTAGGTAAGCAATCGCTTTTTCAGATACGTATTTGTGACTTGTTCCATGAAAGCCATAGGCTCTGATCTTGTGAACGTCAAGGTATTCGTTTGGAAGAGCATACTGATAGGCTTCTTTTGGGAGGGTTTGGTGAAAAGCCGTGTCGAATATTGCCACTTGTTTGGCACGCGTAAAAACCGTTTCGGCGATTTCAATTCCTTTTAGATTGACGGGGTTGTGGAGGGGAGCTAGCGCAAACAATTCACGGATGCTGTCTTTTACTTCCTCGGTCACCACTACGGTTTCTTTGAATTTGTCACCTCCATGAACTACTCGATGACCGACCGCTTCAATTTCGTCTACGTGTTGAAGCACTCCTATTTCAGGGTGCATCAATGTCTCTGCAATTTTATTTAGCGCCTGTTCGTGGTTCACGATCAACAACGTCTCTTTGTGTACTTCTGTTGTAATTTCATGAGAAAACAAAGCGTTTTTCATTCCAATACGTTCCACTATTCCCATACACTTTACGCGTTCTGAAGGCATTTCAATCAATTGGTATTTCAGAGAAGAAGATCCTGCGTTTAAAACAAGTAGGTTCATTGTTTATTCTTGTTGTGCTTGAATGGCAGTTAATAAAATCGTGTTGTATATGTCTTCTACTGTACACCCTCTGCTCAGATCGTTCACCGGTTTGTTCAATCCTTGTAGCATCGGTCCGATGGCCAAAGAACCGGTTTCTCTTTGAATGGCTTTGTAAGTATTGTTGCCGGTATTTAAATCGGGGAAGATCAACACGGTAGCTTCACCCGCAACTTTTGAATTTGGCATTTTTGTTTTTGCCACAATTGGGTCCACTGCTGCATCGTACTGGATGGGTCCTTCGATTTTAAAATCGGGGTGTTTTTGTTGGACCAATTCAGTAGCAGTTCTCACTTTTTCCACTTCTGCTCCTTTTCCGGAGGTGCCTGAAGAATAGGAGAGCATGGCTATTTTGGGTTCAATGCCAAAAGCTTTTGCAGAAAATGCGGAACTACTCGCTATTTCGGCCAGTTGTAAGGCATCTGGATTTGGGTTGACGGCACAGTCTCCCATTACAGAAACACGGTCGGGAAGACACATAAAAAAAACAGAAGAAACTACAGAGACGCCCGGCTTTGTTTTGATCAGTTGCAAGGCGGGCTTTATGGTGTGCTGTGTGGTGTGAGCAGCTCCAGAGACCATACCGTCTGCCAAGCCATTTAAAACCATCAAAGTGCCAAAATAAGAAACGTCTTTGACCAAGTCTTTTGCAATCGTTTTTGTCATTCCCTTGTGCTTTCGGGCAGCCACCAAAGTCTGTACAAAAGATTCGTTGTGGATTGAGTCTTCCGGATTGAGAATATTGATATTGTCTGTGTCGATCTGCAAGCCGTATTGGTCACAAAGCTGTTGAATGGAATTTCGGTTGCCCAATAAGGTCAAATCCACCAAGTCCAAAAGTTGCAATCGAGCTGCTGCTTGCAAGATTCTTTTGTCAGTTCCCTCCGGGAGTACGATGTGTTTTCTTTCTTGTTTTACTTTTTGCAACATGTTGTATTGAAACATGTTGGGGGTCATTTTTTCCGATTGGTAGGAAGTCAAGGAATTGGCAAGGGCTTCTGCGTTTACACAGGAGTCAAAAACATCTAATGCAAGCAGTATTTTTTTTGTGTTGCTCGCATAAATTTTGGACTTCACGGCCCCTATTTTATTTGTTGCTTCAAAAGTACCTCCTGCAACCGAAAGAATGGGAACAGTCGCTTGTACCCCTTCGATCAAACTTAGAATGGAGGGTTCGGGAATAAGGTCTCCTGTAAGTACGATGCCAGCTATTTTTGGATAATTGGAGGAGGCGTTTGCTTGCAGTGCTCCCAAAATAAGATCTGCACGGTCTCCAGGAGTCACGACCAAAGCATTGTCTTTGATGCGTGTCAAATAATTGCGCAATTGCATCGCTCCAGAATTAAAGCTGCCAATGGAATTGTTGAGAAATTGTGTTCCAAAAAGCACTTTTCCATTCAGGGCTTCGCAGATTTCTTTTACGGTCGGAGCGTCTAGGTAGTCATTTTCAGGAATGACATCTATTTGTACAGTGGGGGGGATGACTTTTTTCAAGGCTTCCGCAACGGACTGTATGTCTTCTTTGAGTATTTTGTTAGAGATCAATCCGATGACGTCTACTTCTTTTTCTTCAAAAGACTGGTAGGCGAGTTGTAGGTTGTTGACAAACTCCTGTATTGGTTTGTTTTTTCCCGATCCGACCAACAAAGCTGGGATGCCTAGGTTTTTTGCAATGGCCAAATTCAAATCCAAGTCTAAGACGCTTCCTTCTCCAAAAAAATCGCCTCCTTCGACCAATACATAGTCAAACCGAGCTTCTAATTTTTTGTAAGTGTCAATGATTTTATGGAGTACTTCGTCCTGTTTGCCTTTGCCAAGAAGGGCAACTATTTCGTTTTGATCGAAAACAAAACACTCTGCAGGGGCCATGTCGAGTTTGAAAAAATCAAGCGCATTTTGAATGTGAGTGTCATGTGTACGGTCTTTGACGACCGGTTTGAAATAGCCTACTTTGTTGGATTTTGTAAGCATCATCCGAAGCAGTCCCATCGAGATCAAGGATTTTCCACTGTGAGATTCAATAGTGGCAATAAATAGCGCTTTGTTCATCACTTTTGAGTTTGCCTACAAAATTAAGACATATTGGAAAAAGAAGGCCGCTCAGAAGGATTTAATTTGGATGATTCTAACGTGTTAAGAAAGCAATTAAAAAAAAATGTTTTCAAATTTATACTTGAAGAATCCCCAAATTGAACTTTTTTTCTATCGGCGCATGGTTGGCCGCTTCAATTCCGGTGCTGATCCATTTTCTAGTGTCCAAGGGATGGATCACCCCGTCGGTCCAAAGATGTGCTGCAGCATAATAAGGAGAGGTCTGTTTTGCATACCGATCTTCAATGGATTTTAGAATCTCTTGTTCGCGTTCAGGAGTAATGATTTCTCCTTTTTTCTTTAACGAAGCGGTTTCTATTTGTAACAGGACTTTCGCGGCTTGTGTGCCACCCATCACGGCCAGTCGAGCACTGGGCCAAGCACAGATCAATCGCGGATCGTAGGCTTTTCCGCACATGGCGTAATTTCCAGCGCCATAAGAATTTCCGATGACAATGGTAAATTTTGGGACGACCGTGTTACTGACAGCGTTTACCATCTTTGCGCCGTCCTTGATAATGCCTCCATGCTCCGATTTACTTCCTACCATAAACCCAGTGACGTCTTGTAAAAAAACCAATGGAATTTTCTTTTGATTGCAGTTGGCAATAAACCGAGTTGCTTTGTCTGCGCTGTCTGAATAGATCACGCCACCAAATTGCATTTCTTTTTTGGCAGTCTTGACGACTTTTCTTTGATTGGCAATGATGCCCACTGCCCATCCATCGATGCGTGCGTATCCGCAAATCAATGTTTTGCCGTGCCCGTCTTTGTAAGGTTCAAATTGAGAGTCGTCTACCAAGCGTTTGATGATTTCATTCATGTCGTATTGGTCTGTTCTCAACTTGGGCAGGATTCCAAAAATATCTTCGGGATTTTCAGTGGGTTCTTTTGACGCTGCTCGGTTGAAGCCGGCACTGTCAAAATCTCCAATTTTATCGATGATATTTTTGATGGTGTCCAGTGCGTCTTTGTCGTCTTTGGACTTGTAGTCTGTAACTCCAGAAATTTCACAATGGGTCGTCGCTCCTCCCAAAGTTTCGTTGTCGATGCTTTCGCCTATCGCCGCTTTGACCAAATAACTACCCGCCAAAAAGATGCTCCCTGTTTTGTCGACGATCAACGCTTCGTCGCTCATGATGGGCAAATATGCACCGCCAGCAACACAGCTCCCCATGACAGCCGAAATCTGAGTGATTCCCATACTGCTCATCAAAGCATTGTTTCTAAAAATCCGTCCAAAATGTTCTTTGTCGGGAAAAATTTCGTCTTGCATCGGAAGGTATACCCCGGCACTGTCGACCAAGTAAATGATGGGAATTTTGTTTTCCATCGCAATTTCTTGGGCGCGCAAATTTTTCTTTGCCGTAATAGGAAACCAGGAACCTGCCTTGACAGTTGCGTCATTGGCAACCACAATGCATTGCTTTCCTGAAACATGTCCAATCTTTACCACGACACCTCCAGAAGGGCAGCCTCCGTGTTCCTTGTACATGCCTTCCCCCGCAAATGCACCAATCTCAATCGCAGCTTCGTCACTGTCTAAGAGGTAAGCGATGCGTTCTCGAGCCGTTAACTTTCCTTTTGCGTGAATTTTTTTGATTTTTTTCTCCCCACCACCTTGGTAGATTTTATGAAGTTTCTTTCTTAAATCTGAAGTTTGAAGTTTGTTGAAATCTTCATTTGTATTGAAATTGATATCCATTGAGGTGCATTGTTTTGATGCGGCTAAATTACAAAATAGTCCTGACAAACACTTCTTTAGTTACCCTGTTTTTATTTTACAGGGTAATTATATTTTTTTTACCTACCTTTGTAGGGTACTTCAAAAATAAAAACATGAAAAAAATTATCGCTTTAGGTGGAAGTAACAGCCGAAAATCGATCAACAAACAATTGGCCAAGTACGCGGCAGCGCAGCTGAGAAACTCCGCAGTGACCGTGGTAGAGCTGAATGCCTACGATTTGCCAATCTACAGTGTGGATTTGGAGGAAGCGAATGGCATGCCTTCTGAATTAAAAAAATTGAATGCCGTTTTTGAAAGTGCAGACGGTTTTGTCGTTTCCTTGGCAGAACATAATGGCTCTTATTCGGCTGCTTTTAAAAATGCTTTTGACTGGTTGAGCCGGATTCAGGGAAAGGTATGGCGCGAAAAGCCTGTTTTGTTACTTGCGACGTCTCCTGGAGCGCGAGGGGGAAAGTCTGTTTTGGAAGCGGCAGCATCAAGATTTCCGTACATGGGAGCCAAAATTACGGGTACTTTTTCCTTGCCTTCCTTCTACGAAAATTTTATAGATTCTGACATCACAGATGCCTTTCTAAAAAAACAGCTGTTCGAACAAATCACGCTTTTTCAAAAAACAATTGACGCCTAGACCTATGGGAAATATCTCCAAAGAAATTCAATCGACTTTTCCTTCGGAAAATGCAAAAGCATTGGTGCATATCAAATATACAGCCAATTGGATAGCTAACAAGACTTCGGCTATTTTAAATCCTTTTGACATTTCGATGCAACAATACAATATTTTGCGAATTCTGAGGGGGGCAAAAGATCCAATACCAGTCCAGACTGTCAAAGAACGGATGGTAGAAAAATCGCCTAATACAACGCGTTTGGTAGATAAGCTCTGCCTTAAAGATTTTGTCTATCGGCACCGTTGTGAAAATGACCGAAGGGTGGTCTATATAGGAATCACAAAATTGGGGTTGTCGCTTTTAGAAACCATTCCCATCCATAAAATTGAGCGTTTTATGGATCCGTTGACGGCGCAAGAAGCCAAACAGTTGAATTTTTTGCTAGACAAACTACATTAGAATTGAACGCTTCACTCATTTAATTCACGCCCAATAGAAATACAGAATTTAAAGTTCACCTTATGAAAAGAAGTACCGTCAAAAATAAGAGCACAAGCAACTTTGTCAACATGGGGCCCATTCGCCTGAGACAACCTTTGCCGAGTATTCAAATCAACGATGTCGATCCATTTATACTCCTCCATCACTACGGACCTTATCAGATAAATGCGGAGAGCAATCCTTTTGATTTGGGGCCGCACCCACACCGAGGCTTTGAGCCCATTACGCTCTTGGTTCAAGGAGAGCAACTGCACCGAGATTCACTTGGGAATCAAAGCGTTGTCAAAGCGGGAGATGTACAATGGACTACAGCGGGAAAAGGAATTGTACATGCTGAAGGACCAACGAAAGATTTTGTGCAAAAAGGAGGGGCGCTCGAAGGCATTCAGTTGTGGTTGAACTTGCCTAGTAGCCATAAGATGATGGAGCCCGCCTACCAACACATCCGACATGAAGAAATGCCTGTAATAAAAAGTGATGCTTCCGAAATAAAGATCAAAGTGGTTGCGGGAAGCTACAAAGGAACAAAGGGGAAAATCAAAACTCAGACGCCCGTCAATGTGTTGTGGGGAGTAAGCAAAGCTACAGGATTGACCTCGATTGACATCGAAGAAGGACACCAAGCCTTGGTGTATCTCATCAAAGGAAAATTGCGCATCAACGAATCGGAAGTTTTGGAAGAAGAAGGAATTAAAATGATTACCTTTAATAAAGATGGAGACCATTTTTTACTCCAATCGGAAGAAGGCAGTATTTTTTTAGTGCTTACTGGTACTCCTTTGCAAGAGAAAGTAGTCTCTTACGGTCCCTTTGTGATGAACAGTCAGCAAGAAATACAACAAGCCCTCGTGGATTACCAACAGGGAGAAATGGGTTTTGTAAAAGAATAATTCTTTTTTTACAAGACTTCAGTCCCCTATCCCCCTC
>TARA_B110000967_G_scaffold124231_1_pt1 | contig 35919 bp, 29 predicted proteins | sample TARA_B110000967 | Tara Oceans TARA_B110000967 (sample SAMEA4397903) | marine metagenome | biome: Polar Biome; feature: [DCM] deep chlorophyll maximum layer (ENVO:01000326); material: water (ENVO:00002006), including particulate matter (ENVO:01000060) such as... | depth 35 m
CTCGCCACGAAATTGCTCGGTTCATTGAGCAGTTTGACTGCGAAGTAGAGCATTCCAAGTCCGAGGGAAAAGATGACCACAGCAGTGGCAGGTAGTATGTAAAAATGTCCGGTTCGTTGCAACACGGGTAGGATGGAGACTGCAATCATCAAAAGGGTGTACAAAATAATTTGTCGGACAGCTCCTTTGTCTTTTTTTCCCATAGGCAACATGTTGAACCCTGCCTTTTTGTACTCTTCGTCTTGCAACCATCCAATGGCCCAAAAATGAGGAAACTGCCAAAAGAACTGGATCAAAAACAAGGTCCCGGCTTCGATTCCAAAATGATTTGTCGCCGCAACCCACCCCAACATAAAAGGAATGGCTCCTGGAAAAGCGCCGACAAAAACGGCTAGGGGTGTGATGGGTTTTAAGGGGGTGTACACACAGGCGTACAAAAAGATGGAGACTGCACCAAACAAGGCGCTTTTAGGGTTGATTGCGTACAAAATTCCAATGCCGACCAGGGCAAAGGCTACAGCGATGCTCAAAGCGGTGGCTACGGACATCCTCCCTTTGGGAATGGGACGGTTTTGTGTTCGTTTCATCAAGGAATCGGTGTCTTTTTCGATGACTTGGTTGAAGGCGTTGGAAGCCCCAACCATCAAATACCCTCCCAAGGCCAAAAGGAGCAGTGTGGTCAACTGTACTTCTTCGGCTCCTAAGAGGTAACCCGCCACAGAAGAAAAAACGACACTCAAAGACAGGCCTACCTTTGTAAGCTGTTTGAAATCGTGCAGTGCGGTCGTCGGAGCGTCCACTTTTTCAATTCCATCAAGGGTCGAACTCATGCCTGATACGTAAAATTTTTGCAAAGATATTTCATTCTCAGCTATTCACCATCAAAAACACTCATAGATTTTATAAAATTGGTATCTCCTCTCACAAAAGAGCCTCCCCTTCAAATTCAAAAACCTACTAACTGATTTTTTTAGCTGCGTAAAAAAGAGAAAGTACTCTTAAAAAAAAAATAAAAAAGCTTTTGTATCTTTAAATAACAGTTATATTTGCACTCGCATTTGCGACAGGAAATTAGAACTGTTTCAAACAACAATTGCGAAAGTAGCTCAGGGGTAGAGCATCACCTTGCCAAGGTGGGGGTCGCGGGTTCAAATCCCGTCTTTCGCTCAAATACAAAAAGATTCCAAGGCTCGAGTGGTGGAATTGGTAGACACGCTGGACTTAAAATCCAGTGGACTGTAAGGTCCGTATGGGTTCAAGTCCCATCTCGAGTACAATTTTCCCCAAGAATAATTTTTTATTCTTGGGGATATTTTTTTTCAAATGTTTTCTCGTTGCAAATTATGATTGTGTTTAATGCAAAGTTATCCACTGATTTATTAGCTCTGTGGTTTTGACGTATGTCATAAATGCACAATCGTTTTCTCCATTTGAGTAGGGTGTGCCATTATAATAGAACTGACCACCACTATAATTATTCCCACTTGTGTCCATTCCCCAAGTGTAGCAAGGGGGCATTCCACAGCTGGATCCTGGAGCTTGTTGAAGTTGAATTGTGTACCTATTTCCACTAACTAGGCTAACTCCACTAACTCCTATTTCAATCCATTCTTGATTATAGTTGGTGATTACAAACTCAGCATCATAAAGAATATCTCCATTTATTCCCTCACCGTCTATAATTGTAAATAAAACAGAAATAGGATCCATCATTATTGACAGTGGAAGTTTTACTGTTTCTAATTCGCCTGTAGTCCCAGCAGTAAAACTTTGCGCCCTATTCTCGCCTCCTCCATTATTTATTGTCAGGTGCTGTTGATCTATTTCTGCAGGGGTTTGGTTTCCAGTGTATTGAAATCCTTGAAATTCATTAACATCAGTATTGTAAATCATCATGCCCAATGAAGCATTTATCGCATCTCTTTGGTCAGTAGTTAGTTTTGGCAATTGAAATGCTGATGAAGAAGTAGGTGAATCAGTCAAGTCATTATAGCTTCCACCAAAAGAATTTATGTTACTATCCACATAATTTTTTGTTACGGCATCTTGAGCGTCTGTTGGATCTGCTACATTTTTGATCTGGTTGTCTTCGGTACTTACAGAACCATTAAGTTTAATGTCCTGAGCCTTTGCAAAAGTCATTACAAAAAGGGCAAGGGCAAGCGTTGGAATCACTCGTATCATTGCTTGATAATTTTAAAGGATTGTGTCTTGTTATTTTCTGTCTTTATTTGAAGGACAAACGAACCTTTCTGCATGTCGCTTAAATCGATTTGGTCTTGATTTGTACTGCGTACTTTTCTACCCATTAGGTCAAAGAGTTCGGCTCGGATGATGTTATCTGCTTGTATGTAAATACGATCGGCTGTTGGATTGGGATAGACAAGGATGCCAATTCCAGCAGGACTTATGTCTTCAATCGTTAGCCTAGCTCCACTAGCGCTAGCTGTTACTGCTTTGAACGCTACAGCCTCATTAAAGACATAGCTAATGGTGTTTTTTTTCTCGTCTACATTACCCTCATAAGAAGTCCAACTATCATCATATGCTTGCAATTCAAAAACAAGCTCACTTTCAGAAGTACCATTAAGCTCCCCTTCAATATAAGAGAAGACAAGCGCCCCGGTAAACCCAGAAAGCATGGCTGAAGAGCTGAACACACGAGACACAGAACTATTGCCCCCCGAGGTAACTGCCGCACTAGATCGTGAAACATTATTGACACCGCTGATGACATAGGTGTCAGAAGGAGCAATCTCCAATCCACCAAGGGAGATGGAACTGCCTGATGCGATGGATAAAGAAGCGCTAGAGTTGACAGTCAGTATTTGACTAAATAGAAAAGGACAAACAAACAATCCTAAAAGTAGCAGTAAACGTTTTTTCATATTGCGAATATATATATAAAACTCGAAACAACGCCATTGGGCACTCATAACCCCGAGAAAAAAGTAAAGACACACTCCGTTTAGTGGCGAAACTCTTGTAAGGACCGTTGTTCAGTTTCGCAGTTTCAGCAACGATCGCAAGCTAAAAAAACTGCCTTGCGTTTGTTTTTACACCCTTTCTTTTGCCTTTTTTCAACAATAATTCTCTACTTTTGCACCCGAGACCCTTTAGGTAAATGATGGAACGCACGAAACAAATAGGCAAAAACACAGTCGCATTATTGCTCTTTATAGCTTTAATGTTGCCTACCGCCATTCAGTTTTCTCACGCTTTTGAAGGTCACGATCACATTCCTTGTGAGGACGACAGCAGACACATTCATCAAGATGTACCTGATTGCCATACTTGTGATTTTCACTTGGCATCCTTCAACTACGATGTAGCCGAATATCCTGATTTATTACTTCCAAAAATCACTGTAAAAACAGCGGTGAATTTTACTTCATTACAGTTCAATTCCTTTAAAAAAACGAATACCCAGCTACGCGCACCCCCTATTTTTTCTTAATCAGCAAACAAATTATTTACTGTGTTAATTAAGAATATACATGCGAACGTATGCAATGTTGCTACTGCTATTAAGCAGTATGCCATCCTTCTCACAAAATTGTGACAATACCCTTTCGGGTACCATAACAGATCTTCACGATGGGTCTTCACTCGTCGGCGCAGTGCTTGTTGTTGTGGGTTCTGAACAAGCTGTTCAGACAGACCTCGACGGAACATTCACCATTTCAAATCTTTGCAATGACACCTATTCCATACAGGTTTCACATCCCCATTGCTCGACCAAAGGGTATACCGTTAAGGTGTCAGGCAACACGACCAAGAACTTTGCATTGGAACACCATTTGGAAGAATTGAACCAAGTGATCGTTGAAGGGAAAGCTTACAGCAACAAGTCCAAAACAATTCTTGAAAATACCATCTCAAAGGAAGAATTAGAGCGATTTAGCAGCGCTACGCTCGGAGATGCCCTTAACAGCTTGAGCGGTGTCTCTTCTCTCAACACTGGGAATTCAGTTATAAAACCCTTGATAAACGGACTTCACAGCAGTCGTGTTGTTATTATAAACAATGGCGTTCGGATGGAAGACCAAGAATGGGGGGCAGAACATGCCCCAAATGTGGACATCAACTCCGTTGGGAATCTGACATTGATAAAAGGCGCAGGTGCATTGCAGTACAGTGGAGATGCAGTAGGAGGCGTCATTCTAGCCGAAGCTTCAAAAGCTCCTGTCAAAGACAGCCTCTATGCCAAGACCTTGCTCACGGCAGCGTCTAATGGACGTGGTACATCCATATCTTCCCAATTGACAAAAAGCTACCAAAGCGGTTGGCATGCAACAGCACAGGGAACATTGAAACGTTTTGGCGATTTTGAAGCCCCCAATTATGTCTTGAGCAATACTGGGATTGTTGAACGCAATGCTTCTTTAAAGGTGGGTCTCAATCGCTTCCGTTATGGCATTGAAGCCTATTATTCATTCTTCAAAAACGAAATCGGCATTCTCAGGGCATCGCACTTGGGCGGTGCCCAAGACCAAATCCGATCGATAAAGAGCGATCGCCCTTTGATCATCAAAGATTTTACCTACGAGATCAACGCACCCAAACAAGACATCACACATCATCTTGTCCGAATAAAAGGCTTCAAAAGGTTTGACCGTTTTGGAAAATTGAGTCTGCAATATGACTTTCAACACAACAATCGTTTGGAATTCGACATCAGACGAGGTGCAGATCGGGACCGTGCCTCATTGGACTTAGACCTGGACACACACACATTGATGCTTGACTTGGATTCTCAAGTGTCAGATGCCACACGCCTAAAACTTGGTGTCATGGCAAGGGTTCAAAACAACTTTGCAGATCCAAAAACCGGAGTGCGCAGGTTGATCCCTGATTACGACAAATTCGATTTGGGTATTTATGCCATCGTAGATTACCGATTGAACGACAAATTGCTTTTCGAAGCAGGGGGACGTTTTGATGGCAGCTATATGAACGCTTTTAAGTTCTATCGAACCTCTTTTTGGGAAACTCGGAATTACGACAAACTCTTCCCAGAAATTGTCGTTGAGGAATTGAGCAATCAAATTTTGACCAATCCGAAACTCAATTTTTACAACGCTTCAGCGACATTGGGAACGAGGTGTGATTTTGAAGACTACAGGCTTTTTTTCAACTATTCTCTTGCATCACGGGCCCCAAATCCTTCAGAGCTTTTCAGCGAAGGCCTGCACCACTCAGCTTCTCGCATCGAACTCGGCGATTTGCGATTCCGCTCGGAAATTGGACACAAAACAACAGTAACCTTTCAACGGGACAACGATCTGTTTAGCTTTTCAATCAACCCATACATCAACACCATCCACGATTTTATCGTTATCGAACCCACAGGAATTCAGCAAACAATAAGTGGCACTTTTCAAGTATGGGAATACAGACAAACCGATGCACAGTTGTTGGGAGTGGATGTGGACGCGTCTTATGCTTTTGCTAAAAATTTCCGTTTCAACCACCAGTTTTCATTGGTCAAAGGCTATGACCGTACAAGGAATGCCCCTTTGATCAACATACCTGCAGCAAATACAAAAAACGAAATTGTGTATCAAAATCCCGATTTCAAAAATTTTCGGGTGGCATTGCAGAGTGAATACGTATTTCGCCAAAATGAATTTCCCGATAACAATTTTGAAGTTTTTATCCCACAGACTGAAACTATGGAAACCGTTGATGTTAGCTCGACACCCGATGCCTACCACTTGCTCAATTTTAATTCCAGCATAGACTTCGACATAAACAAGAAATCAAAACTCACCGTAGGTTTTGCAATTTCCAACGTATTGAATACTTCATATCGAAATTACCTGAACCGAATGCGCTACCACGCCGACGATTTGGGCAGAAACTTTTTATTAAATCTAAAAATCAATTATTAATTATCTAAAATCAAAAACTATGAGTAGTTTGAGAAATTTTGCAACAGTAATTTTTACAACAGTATTATTTGTGTCGTGTTCAAACGACGACGACATCACACCAGAACCCATCAATGAAGAAGAAGTGATCACCACCATGACCGTAACTCTTGTGCCCGATGGAGGCGGAACAGAGGTTGTTTTATCCTTCCAAGATCTGGATGGCGATGGCCCCGATGCACCTAATGTTAATGTTTCGGGAAGTTTGGCACCTGGCGCTACCTACAATGGTAGCATTGTGTTGCTAAATGAAACCGAAAGCCCTGCGGAAGACATCACCGAGGAAGTGAAAGAGGAAGACTTAGAGCACCAATTTTTCTATACGATTGGTACTGGTTTAGACGTAACAACTGCGTACAGCGAGGAGCCTGGTACTGGCTTGGATAGTGAAGGAAATTTTTTGGGTGTAAAATTTACACTTACCACTGGTGCTGAAAGTTCAGGATCACTGACATTTACTTTGCGTCACGAGCCTACAAAACCAAATACAGGTCTTGTGGATGCTGAAGGAGAAACCGACATTGAAGTAGCCTTTGACATCGAGGTAGTCGAATTAGGATAGATGTGAATTGGCCACCCTTATATTGGGTCCAAAAGAAATGCCCTTTGTGATTTTTCACAAAGGGCATTTTGTTTTAAAATTCTTCACAAAAACAGCAGCAAGCGATGTCAGACATAGCTATGCAAGTCCCGAGTTGCAGACCACCCGCGTCAACGAGACTTTACCGAGGGTTTATTTCAACAACGATTCCAATAACGATCTCGAAAAAAAATTACTAAAAACACCTATGATTCGTACAATTTCCAACAGATTTAAAAAAATCACAGCGAAATATTACAGGAATATCGAACGCCTCTTCCGAGCTTTTCGTTAAATTTGTCCCTTAAACTCACAATACAATATCATGAATACATACGATGTCGCAGTTATCGGATCAGGCCCTGGCGGATATGTCGCCGCCATTCGTTGTGCCCAATTGGGTTTAAAAACTGCCATTATAGAGAAGTACAATACCTTGGGAGGTACCTGTTTGAATGTAGGTTGTATCCCCTCAAAAGCCTTGTTGGATTCTTCACACCACTACCACGATGCGAAGAAACATTTTGAAAAACACGGAATTGGCATCGAAGGACTCACACTCAATTTTGAACAGATGATTGCCCGTAAAGCAACTGTTGTCAGCCAAACTTCTGGAGGTATCAACTATTTGATGGACAAAAACGGAATTGATTTGATTCAGGGAACAGGCTCCTTTTTTGACAGCACGCACATCAACATCGCCAAGTCCGATGGCTCCGTAGAAAAAATAGAAGCCGCAAAAACCATCATCGCTACAGGGTCCAAACCAACGGTCTTGCCCTTTATCAAGTTGGACAAAAAACGCATCATCACTTCGACAGAAGCCTTGAGTCTCAAAGAAGTTCCAAAGCACCTCATCATCATTGGAGGGGGCGTTATAGGATTAGAATTGGGACAGGTATACGCACGGTTGGGAGCAAAAGTATCCGTTGTGGAATACATGCCTAAAATCATTGCAGGTATGGACAGCATGTTGTCAAAAGAATTGCAGAAATCCTTGAAAAAACAAGGGCTTTCTTTTTTCCTAAGCCACAAAGTCACTTCGGTGAGCAATACCGGTAAAGAAGTTGTCGTCACCGCGACAAATAAAAAAGGCGAAGTCGTTGAATTCAAAGGAGACTATTCGTTGATTTCTGTTGGAAGAAGTCCCTATACAAATGGCTTGGGATTGAAAAATATCGGACTAAAAACAACTGACCGCGGACAAATAGAAACTGACGAACACCTGCAAACAAACATCCCGAACATTTACGCCATTGGCGATGTGGTCAAAGGAGCCATGCTCGCTCACAAAGCGGAAGAAGAAGGGACAATGGTTGCCGAATGGATTGCTGGTGAAAAACCACACATCAATTACAATTTGATCCCAGGAGTCGTCTATACTTGGCCTGAAGTGGCTGCGGTGGGACAGACAGAAGAACAACTCAAAGAAGCCGGCGTCGCTTACAAAGCGGGAAGCTTTGCGATGCGTGCTTTGGGAAGAGCACGTGCAAGCATGGATACCGACGGTCAAGTAAAAGTGCTGGCAGATGCCACGACAGACGAGATTTTAGGGGTGCACATCATCGGGGCCCGAGCTGCCGATATGATCGCTGAAGCAGTCGTTGCAATGGAATTTAGAGCTTCTGCAGAAGACGTTGCTCGCATGTCTCATGCCCATCCAACCTATACAGAGGCAATCAAAGAAGCTTGCTTGGCTGCAACCGAAGATCGAGCCATTCACAGTTGAGATTGAACTCTTGTAAAAAATCCATCAAAAAAACGGAACAAAAAAAGACCCTTGGAATAATCCAAGGGTCTTTTTGATGTTAAAAAAACAAGATTGCTGTCTGGTAAAGTTATTTTTACACAACTTATTTTCCCCCAAAAATAGTGTTGATGTTATTGTAATAATTTCAACCCAAACAACAATTCTTGTTATTATACTATAAATTTAGACAAAAGAATGAGAAAACCAAAAAAAAAAGAAACAAATTTAAAATGCCGCGTTCATTTTTTCCTGAATTTGATCCAAAGCCAAATTCCCGACACTTCCAACATGTGTGTGTTTTACTTCTTTATTTGGTTCAAACTTCCCTTCTGCAATCTCTTGTCCCACAATTTTATACGCATCCCTAAAAGGAGTTCCCGCTTGAACGAGTGCATTCACAGCCTCTACGCTAAAAATGTATTTGTACTTGTCGTCCGAGACAATGTCTTCAGTCACAATGATGTTTTCCAATGAAAAGACCATCATGTCCAAACAAGATTTTAATGTAGATACAGAGGGAATCAAACCTTCTTTGACCAATTGCAAGTCCCTGTGGTATCCACTCGGCAAATTGTTGGTAATCAATGTCAATTCGTATGGAAGCGCCTGAAGTTTGTTACACTTGCCGCGAATCAGCTCAAAAACGTCGGGGTTTTTTTTGTGAGGCATGATGCTCGATCCCGTGGTCAATTCATCTGGAAAAGAGACAAAACCAAAATTTTGACTCATGTACAAACAAATGTCCATACTCATTTTTGACAAGGTAGCAGACAGGCTCGCCATGGCAAAAGAGATGGATTTTTCGAGTTTGCCTCTCCCCATTTGCGCCGCAACTGCATTGACTTTTAAGACATCAAAGTCCAACAAATCGGTGGTCATCTGTCGATCAATTGGAAAAGAACTTCCGTAACCTGCAGCAGAACCTAAAGGATTTTGATCGGCTATTTTGTAAGCGGCATTTAAAAAGTAAACATCGTCTATCAGACTTTCTGCATAGGCGGAAAACCACATCCCAAAAGAGGAAGGCATCGCCACTTGCAAATGCGTGTAGCCTGGCAACAAATGGTTTTTGTATTTATCAGCCAAATCCATGAGCAGGTCAAACAATTTTTTGGTCCAATTTTTAAGATCTACAATTGCGTCTTTGCTGTACAGATGAACGTCTAACAAAACTTGGTCGTTTCGAGAACGCGCCGTGTGGATTTTTTTGCCAGCGTCTCCCAATTTTTCGGTCAACAACCACTCTACTTTGGAATGCACATCCTCAAAAGTGTCTTCGATTGCAAAAGTTCCATCTTCTACCGTCTTTAAAATAGCGTCCAATTCGGTCAACAAACCTGTCAGTTCTTCGGTTGACAAGGTTCCGATGGAATGCAACATCTTGCTTTGAGCAATGTTGCCCAACACATCGTACTTGGCCAATTGCAAGTCCAACTCTCTGTCATTCCCAACGGTAAACAGGTCGATTTTTTTGTCTGTGGCATAGCCTTTGTCCCAAAGTTTCATAGTTTGCTTTTTTAACTTGATTTGTATTTTTAGTTCGTTTGCACGACTTCTTTTAATAATTTTATATAAAATTCAACCCCATCCATTACCTCTTGTACATAGATGAACTCATCTGCGGAATGGGAACGCAAAGAATCTCCTGGTCCCAATTTTAGGGATTGACATGTCAAGCGAGATTGATCAGACAACGTCGGAGAGCCGTAGGTGTTTTTTCCCAATTTCACTCCAGCCTTGACCAAGGGATGTGTCGGATCAATGGACGAAGAGTTCAACCGCAAAGAACGCGCTTTTATTTCACAATTGCTATGGGCTTGTACAAGGTCCAAAACCTCTTGGTTTGTATAGGCATCGGTCACCCGAACGTCCACTACAAAATTCAGTTCTGCAGGAACCACATTGTGTTGGGCCCCTGCATTGATCTGTGTGACCGTCATTTTTACAGCCCCCAAAGCTTCGGAAAGTTTTGGAAATCGAAAGCTGTCAAACCAAGACAATTCTTGCAGTGCCTTGTTGATTGGATTTTCAGTGTTTTGGGTGTGTGCAGCATGTCCAGGTGTTCCTTTGACCACCGCGTCCAAAACCACCAATCCCTTTTCTGCTATGGCCAAGTCCAACAAGGTCGGTTCTCCTACAATCGCCACAGCAATTTTGGGCAGAAGGGGCAACAGAAAAGCAATGCCATTTTCTCCTGAATTCTCCTCCTCAGCCGTTGCGGCGATTACGAGGTTGTAGGCCAAATTTTCTTTCTCGTAAAAATAAGAAAAGGCTGCGAGCAGACCCGCCAAACATCCTCCAGCGTCGTTGGAACCCAATCCGTAGAGTTTTCCATCCACAACAGTGGGCAAAAAAGGATCTCGGGTATAGGCCGCATTGGGCTTTACCGTATCGTGGTGGGAATTGAGCAAGAGGGTAGGTTTGGCTGCGTCAAAGTGTTTGTTGACTGCCCAGACATTGTTTCGGTTTCGCGCTGCGACGATTCCCTTGTCTGCAAACCACTTTTCTAGCAAATCTGCTGTCCCGTCTTCTTCTTTTGAAAAAGATTGAATTTTGATCAATTCCTTGAGCAATTTCAATGCGTCGTCTTGGAGCTGTGTCATCATAGTGTGAGTGTTGTAAAAGGTTGCTCTTTGTTGCGTAAAAGGGTCGGATTTCCAAGGAGTACTTTCGCCACGCCTTTTTGCAGGGCCTCAAAACAGTTTTCCATTTTTGGTAGCATGCCCTCGCTGATCACTCCAGTATCTTTCAAAACTTGGTAGGAAGCTGAATTGATGCTGGCAATCACCGAATGGTCGTCATTCACATCTCGAAGGACGCCGTTTTTTTCAAACGCATAGAGCAATTCCACATCGTATGTTGCTGAAAGTCCTGTGGCCAAGCTCGCTGCGATGGTATCTGCATTGGTGTTCAAGAGCTGTCCCTTTTGATCGTGCGTCAGGGCGCAAAAAACCGGGACCATCCCTGCCTGCAAAAACACGGAAATGCTTTGGACATTGACCGCATCTACGTCGCCCACAAAACCGTAATCGATGTCGGTAACGGCTCTTTTGTGTGCTTCGATGCAATTCGCATCTGCCCCAGACAAACCGAGTGCATTGCAGCCTTTTTGTTGCAAAGAGGCTGTGATGTTTTTATTCAACAAACCGGCATAGACCATCGTAACCACTTCCAAAGTGGCCGCATCTGTGATTCTCCGTCCCTCGACCATTTTGGGAACCAAGCCCAAGTTCGAAACCATTTGCGAAGCGCGTTTGCCACCACCGTGTACCAATATGTTAAGTCCTTTCAAAGCGGAAAAATCAGCTAAAAAACTTTCCAAGGCTTCGGGGTGGTTGATGACATTGCCTCCTACTTTTACGATGCGCAGTTTTTGCTTCATGGTTTTTTTGTTTTTGGCAGTGTAAAACTACATATTTTCGATTATTTTTTTCAATACAATTTGTGCAGAAAATGTTCTGTTATTGGCTTGTTCGATGACGATGGACGTATCGGCATCCAATACTTCATCAGCAACAACAACATTTCTTCGCACCGGTAAACAGTGCATGAATTTTGCATTGTCGGTTACTTCCATCTTGTCAGCAGAAATAGTCCAAGCACTATCCGTACAAGCTACTTTTCCATAATCCTTATAAGATGACCAGTTTTTTGTGTAAATAAAATCTGCTCCTTCAAAGGCTTTCTTTTGGTCGTATTCAATGGTGGCTCCATTTGTTTTTTCGGGGTTCAACTCATATCCTTCCGGATGTGTAATTACCACTTCAAAATCATCTTCATGTGCCAAGGCCATTTCTGCAAAAGAATTCCCAACTGCATGAGGCAAGGCTTTTGGATGTGGTGCCCATGACAATACTACTTTTAACTTTTTCTTCGCTGGCTTGTGCTCTTCAATTGTAATGGCATCTGCCAAAGCTTGCAAAGGGTGTCCAACTGAAGACTCCATGTTGAGAATCGGAACCGTCGCGTATTTTTTAAAACTTTCCAAAACCTCTTCTGCTTCGTCTTTTTCTTTGTCCTGCAGTCCCGCAAAAGCGCGGATGGCAATTACATCGCAGTACTGAGAAATGACCTGAGCCGCTTCTTTGATGTGTTCCGATTTTCCTTGGTCCATTATACGTCCATCTTCAAACTCCAACTGCCAACCCTCAGCACCAAAATTCATTACGATAGGTTCCATTCCTAAATTCAACGCTGCTTTCTGTGTACTCAAGCGCGTACGCAGACTGTTATTAAAAAACAACAAACCAATGGTTTTGTTTTTCCCTAAATCTTGAAATTCCAAGGGGTTTTTCTTTAACGCAATCGCTTCTTTTACCGTATCCTTGATACTTGGCAAATCGTGAATGGACAAGTAGTTTTTCATAAGTGTGTTTTTAGAAGAGCGGCTCTCTTGAGAATTTTCAAGATAAGAGACTCTTTTTTACAAGCTTTTTTTCAACGCTTTTACAAAGGGTTCCAATTCGGCGATGGTAATATTCAACGGAGGGAGGATGCGCAGCAATTTTTTGTTCATCGAACCTCCCGTGAAAATATGTTCGTCGTATATCAATTTTTTGCGGAGCTCCCCGACTTCTTCGTCAAATTCCAATCCTAGCATCAAACCTTTTCCTTTGATTTTCTGGAGCCCTTTTAGGTCTTTGACAGCAGCTACAAAATAGTCGGATACGGCTATGACATTAGCCATCAGGTTTTCTTCTTCCAGCACGTCCAAAACCGAAATCGCGGCCGCACAAGCCAAATGGTTTCCACCAAAAGTGGTACCCAACATGCCGTGATATGCTTGGATGTGTTTTCCAATCAAGACGCCACCGATGGGAAAACCATTCCCCATTCCTTTGGCAATGGTGATGATGTCAGGTTGGATGTTGTGGTGTTGAAACGCAAAGAATTTTCCGCTTCTCCCATAGCCCGATTGGACTTCGTCCAAAATCAACAACACTTCGTAGTGTTTGCACAATGTTTCCAATTGTTTGAAAAATTCTGGAGTCCCTTCATCCAAACCTCCCACGCCTTGAATGGCTTCTACGATCACCGAAGAAACATCGCCTTTTTTCAATTCGGTTTCAAGAGCAACCGCATCGTTCAAAGGCAAAATCGTCACCGGATTGTGGGCGTTGATCGGAGCGATGATTTTTTTATTGTCTGTCACGGCAACGGCTGCGGATGTTCTTCCGTGAAAACTGCTGTTAAAGGAGATCACTCTCGATTTTTGGTTGTAAAAAGAAGCGACTTTCAAAGCGTTTTCATTGGCTTCCGCTCCCGAACTGACCAAGAAGAGGTTGTAGTCTTCACAACCTGAGATGCGGCCCAATTTTTCTGTCAGTTCTACTTGTAAGGGATTTTGAACTGCGTTGGAATAAAAGCCAATCGCATGCAGCTGCTCGGTCAATTTCTGGACATAATGCGGGTGTTTGTGCCCAATAGAAATCACGGCATGCCCCCCGTATAAGTCCAAGTATTTTTGCCCTTTTTCATCCCATACATAGGACCCTTCGGCTTTGACCGGAGTTACGTTGTACAAAGGATATACGTCAAATAATTTCATTTTTTCTTGTTTTGGGACGCCCTGAGGAATCCAATTTTCGGATGTGTTAAAAAGAACTGCCTTTCAATTGCAAACCGGTCGTTTCTTCGAAGCCAAACATCAAATTCATGTTTTGAACAGCCTGCCCAGAAGCGCCTTTCAAAAGGTTGTCAATGGCACTGTAAATAAGCAAGAGGTCTCCGTGTTTGTGGAGGCTGATGAGTCCTTTGTTGGTGTTCACCACCTGTTTGAGGTGTACCGGTAAATTGCTGACATGTGTATAGGCAGCGGTTTCGTAATAGTCTTTGTACAATTTTTGGGCGTCTTCCAAAGTGCCCTCAAATTGGGTGTAGACAGAAGCAAATATGCCGCGGCTAAAATTGCCTCTATTGGGAACAAACAACAAATCAGAAGTGGCAGTTGCCTGCAAATCTCGCAAGGTCTCCCCGATCTCTCCCAAATGTTGGTGGGTAAACGGTTTGTAAACGGAAAAGTTGTTGTCTCTCCAAGCAAAATGTCCTGTAGCACTCGGGGAAACACCGGCCCCTGTTGCACCTGTAGTCGCGTTGATATGCACAGAATGTTCCAGTTTTTGAGCTGCTGCCAAGGGCAGCAAGGCAAGCTGAATGGCAGTGGCAAAACAGCCTGGATTGGCTATGTAATTGGCTTTTTTAATGGCTTCCTTAGAGGTTTCTGGCAACCCGTATACAAATTCTTTTCCTTGAAATTTCGCATCCGCCTTCAGTCTAAAGTCGTTGCTCAAATCAATGATTTTAGTGTTTTTAGAAAAGGAATGTTTTTCCAAAAAAGCGGTGGAGTTTCCATGCCCCAAACACAAAAACAGTACATCGACCTCTTTGTTGATGGTTTCTGTAAAGACAAGGGAAAGTTCTCCGATCAAATCTTGGTGGACTTGTGTAATCGGATTTCCAGCGTTGGACGTGCTGTACACAAAGTCCAAGTCTGCCTTTGGGTGGTGGTTTAAAATTCGGATCAGCTCTCCTGCCGTATATCCTGCACCTCCTACGATTCCTGCTTTTATCATTTTTTCTTTTCTTTTTGCGATTGCCTGTCACGACCTCCGCGAGTTCTTTTCAATTCTTTTTTATTCGACGCACTGTTGCTTCAACGATCAGGCATCTAGCAAGTCTTTGTTGACATGGTAAAAGATCTTGTTTTGCATGCCGTAAATTTTGATAAACCCTTTGGCGTCTTCAGAAGTCCAAGCGTTGTTTTCTTCGCCGTAATCTGCAAAACCAGAGGCCATCAAATCAAATGGAGAGTCCATGCCCGTAACCATAAAATGGTATGGTCTCAGTGTCACAAAGACGTCTCCAGAAACAGTTTTTTGAGCGTCTTCAAGAAATTTCTCTATGTTGCGCATCAAAGGTTCCAAGTACTGTCCGTCGTGGAACAAGGTGCCGTACGTGGACGCCAATTGTTCCTTGGTCAATTGCTGTGCTTTTGACAAGGTGTGCTTTTCCAACAGGTGGTGGGCCTTAATGATGACCGTAGCCGCAGCCGCTTCAAATCCGACACGTCCTTTGATGCCTACGATGGTATCTCCTACATGAATATCTCTCCCAATGGCAAATTCGGAAGCGATGGCTTCCAATTTTAAAATGTTCTGTACCGGACTGTCTTTGACTCCGTTCAAGGCCAGCAATTCTCCACGTTCAAAAGTCAAGGTCACCTGTTCTTCGTCGTTTCTTTTCAAGGGACTTGGAAAGGCCGATTCTGGCAAAGGTTTTTGTGAGGTCAAGGTTTCTACACCCCCTACTGAAGTTCCCCAAATTCCTTTGTTGATAGAGTATTTTGATTTTTCCCACGACATGTCGACACCATTTGCTTTCAAATAGTCGATTTCTTCTTGACGGGTAAGTTTTAAATCTCGAATAGGTGTGATGATTTCAATTTCTGGTGCGATGGTCTGAAAGATCATGTCAAAACGGACTTGATCGTTCCCAGCTCCTGTGCTTCCGTGTGCGATGTAATCCGCACCAAGGCTTTTGGCGTATTTGACCACTTCGATAGATTGAAATACCCGCTCTGCGCTTACGGACAAAGGATAGGTATTGTTTTTCAGAACATTTCCAAAAACCATGTATTTGATGGCTTTTGAATAATAGGTTTCCAAAATATCTTTGTGGGTGTGACTGGTCACACCCATCTCGTAGGCTTTTGCCTCGACTGTTTTGAGTTCTTCTTCGCTAAAGCCTCCTGTGTTTACCAAAACACTGTGCACCTCTAACTGCAATTCATTGATCAAATATTTTACGCAATAGGAAGTGTCCAAACCGCCACTGTATGCCAATACTACTTTTTTCATTTTTCTTTCGATTTTAGAAATCTAAGAGTGTTTTCTGCTTTGGGCATAGGCACTCTCTGGATTTTCGTGGTGTTAGGATTTCTTTTTTGTTTTCTTTAAAAACAAACTTTCTTTTATTTTTTTCAGTCTTGCAGATACTTTGAGATTGAATACTTTTTTATCTGCTTCCGCTTTGGGGTCGTGCAACATGCCCGTACACAAACACATCTTTCGCTCGTTTCTTGTCAGGATGTCGTAATTTCTACAGGCTTTGCAGCCGTCCCAAAAAGCTTCGTCTGTGGTCAATTCAGAAAAAGTCACTGGCTTGTAACCCAGTTCATAATTGATTTTCATTACCGGCAAACCAGTCGTGATTCCAAAAATCTTTGCGTCTTTGTATATTTTTTTAGAATGGTCAAAAATTTTCTTTTTGATTTTTTTTGCCAGGCCCAAATTTCTAAAATCTGGATGCACAATCAATCCCGAATGCACTACATAGGTTTTGTTGCTCCACGTTTCGATGTAGCAAAAACCCGCAAACTTTTCGCCCTCCAAAGCAATGACTGCGTTTCCACTTTCTATTTTGGAAACGATGTACCCTGGAGATCGTTTGGCGATGCCCGTACCTCTAACTTTGGCAGAATCTGCAATAGTCTCACAAATGATTGCTGCATAGTGGCTATGCGAGCTGTTGGCTGTTACAATTTTCACTTTGTTGTTTTCCTTTAGGATTGTTTTTAACGTTTGTTTTTTTACTGCAAAGAGGGACTCACCTATCTTTTAAATTCCAATCGCCCCCAAGGGCGGCGGTAAAGAACACGAGTAACAATTGTTAAAATATCTACAAAGATACTTTGAAAATTTTTGCTAAAAAAATGGAATGAAGCGTACATTTTGAGATTTGATAAAAATAGGTGCAAAAACGTTTTAAATGGGCTCTTACTGTTGAAATTCTTCGCGAAGAGCGGGAGAATTAGCGCATACAGCGACAGCGCTTTGTGAAGCGAAATGTCCTTGTGGTTTTGTATGTGTATGCAATTTTCATCGACTCAAAGGTACGGTTTTTATCAAAACAAACGAGTCAGCAGGTTCAAAAATAGTTTTGTGCTTGCAGACTCGTGGTTTTTTTACTTCAATTTTAGGGCTTACAGGCCATTTTTAAAACTTGCTACGGCTTCTTGAATGACTTTGTCTGTGCGAACTAAATCTGTATCGTACTTCAAATCAAGTGCTTGTTTTTCGGGAAAATCCTCGATCATAAGTGTCTGAGAAGGGAAGGCGAATTCGACACCCAGCTCTTTGGCCAACTTGACAATAGCGATGTGCAAACGGTGTTTGGAAGACTGTTCTTTGCCCCAACCTGGATTTTTAAAATAGACATTTAACAGAATTTCCAATGCGGAATTTCCAAAACCGGTAAATTCGACATTGTAATCTTCAGAGCGTGTGTCGGGATGTGTGTCTACCAAAGCGCGAACTCCTTTTACAAAAGCTTCGATCAACTCAGGGGGGGTGTCGTATCGGATGCCCAAAACAGTTTTGTACCTTCTGTACAGGCGCAAGCCTAAATTATTGATAACGATTTCGGACAGTTTGCTGTTGGGAATGGTAAATACCGAAGTGTCTGCCGCACGGATTCTACTGGAACGGAAGCCAACTTCTTCTACCGTTCCTTCTACGCCTCCTCCTACAATCCAATCTCCAATCTGAAAAGGCTTGTCTAAAAAGATCATAAAGGTTCCAATCAGGTTTCTGACGGTGTCTTGTGAGGCCAAGGCTACGGCCAAACCTCCAATAGAAGCTCCTGCGATGACGGTGGTCACATCGGCTCCAAAAATGGTGAGCATTTTCAACCCCCCCACAAAAAACACCAAGCCTCTCAACAAGCGTTTTAAGATAGGCGTAAGCTGGTCGTCCAATTTGCTTTCTGTCTTCAGAGAATAGGAACCGTAAATGTCCATCAACACTTGAACCAATTGAAGAAAGACGTATATCCACAGGACCGTTTGTCCGATGTGTAGCCCTTTTAGCAAAAAAGAATTTACCTCAATGGGAAATTGCAAGATGGGAATGTAGTTGTCCAGGGCGTAAAACACCAACAACCAACTGATGGGACGGGACAGCTTTAGCAAGGAATCGTTTAGGGAATTGTGCGCAAAGCGAATCAAGTATTTTTCAAGACTTTTGAGCAGCCAAAAGATGACTTTGTACTGAATGTAAAACAAGGCTACAGACAAGACCAATAGGACCAAAAAACCCAAGTATTGCCATACTTCCAAACCGAACATTTTCAAATGCCCCACATTGGGAATGCTCTTTTTTAAGAGCTCTGTTCCTGCGGGGTAGACTTCGCGGTACAAACGATCGATTTGTCGGTTGGTTTCTTGGCTGTAATACCAATTCCCATTTATTTTTTCGACAGAAATCTCCGGCAATTGATTTGGAAAGAGAACGTACATCGGTTCGGAGCCGAAGTTTTGCAGTGTATCCAAGTAGTCCGGATCTTTGGGCAAGGAAGCAATCGCTACACGCAGCCCTTTCCCGTCCAAAACTTGTTTGATTTTGAGCGCAATCTCTTCGGCCCTCTTTTCGGAGGCTCCATAAATGGTAGACGCCGCTTTTTCAAGGTCGTAACTGTCTTCTTGGAGTGCGAACAAATGGGTGTAAATTGTGGCGTGTGGTGACGCGAGGTCTTTGTCAACTTCTGTTTGTGAAAAAACAGTGGTGGCCAACAAGACAAAGAAGAATGTGATTTTTTTCATCGGTGAAAAATAGAATGTTTTCTCAAAAGTAAAAAAAAAGAGGCAGTCTCTACGAACTAGAGCGCCTTCTTTTGGGTTTTCGCTTGCGCGCTCCGTTTTTGTCAGCACTGTTTAGCACGCTTACAAAACTGCTTCCTTTCCGATTTCCTTTGGATTTGGTAGGCTTTGCTCTGGTGTGCTTTGGTGTTTCTACCGCGTCGTCAAAGGTGTTTTTTACTTTGAAATTTTTATTGTTTTTAAAACTGCGTTTCTCTGGCAACAGGCGGTCAGCTAAGTCCTGACGTCCTACTTTTACCAAGGTTTTTCGAATCCAGTCTTGGTTTTCTTTTTTGTACCAAAAAAAGAAACGGTGTTGTTCGTCTTTTTCTTTTTTGGTCTTGGGCGTCTTCGTTCTTTCCAAGGTATAAGGATGGTAGCCGCTGTAATAAATAACGGTAGCAACGGTCATTGGCGTTGGCGTAAATCCTTGTACTTGCTCTAATTTAAAGCCCATGTCTTTGGTTTCCGCTGCCAAATTGGCCATGTCTTCGAGCTCACTTGCCGGATGGCTGGAAATAAAATACGGAATCAACTGCAAGTTAAGTTTTTTGCGGAGGTTGATTTTGTCAAAGAGTTTTTTGAACTGGTGAAAATTGGAAAACGAAGGTTTTCGCATCAGTTTAAGGACTGGGTCTGAGGTGTGTTCTGGAGCCACTTTCAACCGTCCAGAAACGTGGTTGGTGATCACTTCTTCGGTGTAGTCTTCCAATTCTTTGGGGCAGGCATTTTTATTGAATTCTGGCACTAGCATGTCGTAGCGAATTCCAGAACCGATAAAGGATTTTTTCACTTTAGGATGCTTGTCTACCGATCGGTACAAATCGGTCATCGCTGCGTGGGAGGTGTCCAAATTTGAACAGATCACAGGGTTGATGCATGAAGGTGCAACACATTTGTCACAAATCTCTTGCACCTTGCCTTTCATTTGGTACATGTTGGCGGAAGGACCTCCGATATCAGACAAGTAACCTTTGAAATCGGGCATGTTCGCCACTTGGTCGACTTCTTTTAAAATGGACTCCTTGCTTCTACTTGCAATGAATTTTCCTTGGTGAGCAGAGATGGTGCAAAAGCTACAGCCTCCAAAACAGCCACGGTGGGTATTGATTGAAAATTTGATCATTTCAAAAGCAGGGATGGGACCTCTTTTGTCGTATTTTGGATGCGGCAAACGGGTGTAGGGCAAGTCAAAAGAAGCGTCAATTTCCTTTTCCAACATGGTCGGATAAGGCGGGTTGATGATCAAGGTTTCTTGACCGATGTCTTGTAAGATCCTTGCGCCATAAGTCTTATTCGATTCTTGTTCGATGGTTTTGAAATTGGCCGCAAAGGTTTTTTTGTCTTTGAGACAAGCTTCGTGCGTGCTCAAAACCTTGTCTTTCCAGTTTTTGTTCTGAGGCAGTGTTTGGCTTTTTGGACGTAAAATAGCCGTCTGTTTGATGGTGGTCAAGGATTCAAAGGGGACTCCTTTTTCCATCAAAGTGACCACTTCTTTCAAAGGCTGCTCCCCCATACCGTAAACCAGCATATCTGCACCAGATTCTTTTAAGATGGTGGGTTTCAAGGCGTCTGTCCAATAGTCATAGTGGGTCACGCGCCGTAAAGAAGCTTCAATTCCTCCCAAAAGCACAGGCGTGTCTGGGTATTTTTCTTTGAGAATCTTGCTGTATACTGTGGTTGCATAATCCGGACGAAATCCTTTGTCTCCATTGGGGGTGTAGGCATCTTTGTCACGTTCTCTTTTACTGGCTGTATAATTGCTGACCATGGAGTCCATCACTCCGGAGGTGACTCCAAAAAAAAGTCTGGGCTTTCCGAGCTTTGTAAAGTCTTGAAGACTGTCATGGACAGAGGGTTGTGGAACGATGGCTACTTTCAATCCGTAACTTTCCAAAAGGCGTCCAATCACTGCAGGACCAAAAGAGGGATGGTCTACATAGGCATCTCCACTGAAAAGAATAACATCCAACGTTTCCCAACCTCGTAATTTGACCTCTTTTCGGGTCGTAGGCAACCAATCTGACAACCGTAATTCTCGCATGCCGCAAATATACACAATATAAAGGGAGCAGTAGCAAAAGAGAAAACCTCCCATTATCACTTAAAACTTTGTTTTTTTGATTAGACCTTTGTCCTTTGTTAATATTTGTTACTTTTATGGAAAATTAGTGCCCTAAACAACCGTCGATGAAGTCCTACTTTACACCCTCTGAGAAAGAGAAACAACAACTTATAGCTCAAAAATGTACTGCTACTGACTGGAATGCTGTTTGGATTACAAATAAAACAGACCTTTCAAAAATACAAAACTCCACCTTTTCAGGGTGCATTCGAATTGGTGCGATTTCAGGAGAAAACACCGCTTTTGGCGGAGTGGTCAGACCCAATGGAATCTACAACACACACCTGCACAACTGTACCGTTGGAGACCACCCCTTTATTGCCAATGTCAAAAACTACATCGCCAATTACCGCATCGGAGACCATGTCGTGATTGAAAATGTGGGACACATCGCGGTGGATGGAGAGGCTACTTTTGGAAATGGAACTGTGGTTGAAGCGATCAACGAGGGAGGTGGACGAGAAATTCTTATTTACGACCACCTCTCCGCACAGCTTGCCTACATCCAATCGCTCTACAGACACCGCAAAGACTTGATTGCGCATTTGAAAGAGATGATTCACGCGTATACAAACTCCGTCAAATCAGACATGGGAACCATTGGGAACCACGTGAAAATTTTGAATTGTCGCTCCATCAAAGATGTCAATATTGGTTCTTATGCAAAATTAGAAGGGGTGGTGAGTCTTCAAAATGGAAGTTTGAATTCCTATAAAGATGCGCCCATCTACATTGGCTCAGAAGTCATGGCCGAAAATTTTATCATCAGCAGCGACACAATCGTGGACAATGCGACCCTCCTTACAAATTGTTTTGTTGGTCAAGGTTGTACTTTGGACAAGCATTACTCAGCGGAGCATTCCGTTTTTTTTGCAAACAGCCAAGGTTTCAATGGGGAGGCCTGTTCTATTTTTGCAGGTCCATATACCGTTACCCATCACAAATCCACCCTCCTTATTGCAGGGATGTTTTCTTTTATGAATGCAGGAAGCGGATCAAATCAAAGCAATCACATGTACAAACTCGGTCCAATCCACCAAGGTATTATGGAACGTGGTGCCAAAACAACCAGCAACTCTTATATTTTATGGCCCTCAAAAATTGGGGCCTTTACCTTGGTCTCTGGAAGGCATTACCACAATGTGGACTCTAGCATATTTCCCTTTTCTTATTTGATTGAATCCAAAGACGAGAGCATGCTTTTCCCTGGTATCAATTTGAAAAGTGTGGGCACTGTGAGAGATGCACAAAAATGGGTCAAAAGGGACAAAAGACACAAAAAACACCAGATGGACCTCATCAATTTCAACTTGTTGAGCCCGTTTACCATCCACAAAGTAGCAGCAGGACTGGAGGCTTTAAAAGACCTTCAAATGCAGGGAACTCCCGAAGCAGAAGAGTACCGCTATGGTGCGATGCGCATCAAAGCAAATTCACTCCGCAAAGGAATGGCCATCTACACTACCATTATTGACAAGTTTTTGGGGAATTCAATCATCAGTCGGATTCACGACAAAAATATCCGTACTGTAGCCGATTTGCGCACTGTTTTGCGCCCAAACTCTTCTATTGGCATGGGGAAATGGCTGGATGTAAGCGGGTTGATTTGTCCTTTGGAGTCTTTAAACGAACTCCTTTGCAAAATAGAAGACCGCAGCGTTCATCAACTTTCAGAAGTCTCACAAGAACTGGAAGGAATTCATAAAAATTACTACGAATACGAATGGAATTGGGCGACTTCCTTGATTGAAAAACACTACCAAGTCGACTTGAAAACAATTTCTCCCAAAGCATTGATTGGGATGGTCTCCCAATGGAAAAAAGCCGTTGTAAAATTGGACGAAATGCTCTACCAAGATGCTCAAAAAGAATTTTCACTTTCCACCCAAGTAAGCTTTGGAGTCGATGGTGATTTGAAAGAGCGTGAACTGGATTTTTCAAGTGTTCGCGGAAATTTCGAAAACAACCCAACCGTGTTGGAAATTCAAAACCACATCGAAAGAAAAACAGCGTTGGGGAATCGTGTGATTGCCGCAATGGAACTGCTCTAGCTTTAATCACAAAATCCTATTGTTAAAAAACATCAAGTTATGTTGCTCAAAGGAATGTTGATGGTAATCCGTGTTCCCTCTCCTTTGGTGGAATTGACAAACAAACGGCCGTCGACATAATTCACACGTTCCTTCATGAAAAACAAGCCCATTCCCAATCCCTTTTCAGAATTCTCCACCGCATCGACATCAAAGCCAGCTCCATTGTCGTCGATGACAATGCTCAATAGGTCTTTTGTGTGGCTCACAGAAACGAGTACAAAAGTAGAATTGGCATATTTTAAAGAATTGTTCACCGCCTCTTGTGCGACTCGGTACAAATTGGTTTCTGTCAGAGAATCAAAGCGTTTTTGAAAGTCTGTTTTGTTTTCAAAAAAGATATTTTTTCCCGATAATTTGGAGATTTCTTCGGTCATTTTTTTTAGTGCAGGCGCAATGCCGTGATCGCTCAATTCTGGAGGTGTCAAACTAAATGTAACTGCACGCACGTCTTTGATCAATTGGCCAAAAACTACTTTTAGATCTTGCAGTTTTTTGGCCGAATTTTCTCGATTTTCTAAGTTGATGGATTCCACGCTGAACTTTAAAGCAGTCAAGATTTGCCCAATTCCGTCATGGATGTCTTTGGCGATTCGCTTGCGTTCTTCTTCTTGTGCTTCCACAATTTGACTTGCCTGGTCCTTCTGCAACTGTACCAAATTTTCGTAGTCGATTTGTTGGACACGGTCAATCTCATCTTGAATCTCCTTTCGTTTTGTGACATTGTTACCCAAGAGAAATAAGCTTTGTTTCCCTTGGCCTTGGTTCGTGGGAATGAGGGTGATTTCCAACCACAGTTTTTTATTTTCTTTGGTTGTGAGTTCCACTTCTCCCACCCACATTTTTTGACGTGTGGATTGGAACAAGTCTTTTAAGTTTTGTTGCTGTCCTTCTTTTTGGGTGAGTAAATGTTCTATAGATCCTCGGATTTCTTTTTTGTCCAAACCCAAAAGATTTGAGAATTTTTTACTCATGTAGAGGACTGTCCCATCCCATTTTGCACTAGCAAACAAGGCTGCATTGTCCATCACGTAATTCAAACTTTCCAATTCTTGATACGCCTGTTCTTTCAATTCGTACTGCTCTTTGAGTTCTTCAATCTGTGCCTTGTTGTAAATATTGGATTCAATCAAAATGGCGATGAGCTTCTGAAAGTATTTTCGAAGAAAAAACAACAGTACAAAAACAAATGTCAATACAGATAAGACGGACAACGAAAACTCAATCTGAAAATAGGTCAGTAGGATATAGAAAAAAACAGGCAGTCCGGCTAGTAGCAGAAAAGCTCTGATCATGAGTTTTTGCAATAACAAGGGAATGTTGGTGTATTCTTTTGGTGGCGCCATTCCGCAAAAATAAAAAAAAGAATGCAGTAAATCTTACTAATTTACAAGGCAGGTGATTGACGTGAAGGTTTTGACACAGCGAATCAAAGACCGAGGGCCGCTTTTACCAAGCGCAAGGCGTTGTCAGAAAGGGGCAATTTCAAGGCTGCTTGGTGGCCTGTTTCCGACATTTTTTTCCACGTTTTCTGCAAGACATCAATCAATTTTTCGTCGGTATACTTTTCTGAAAAAGCATCAAAGTAAAATTCCAAAAACACCAAACAGATGACATCTTCCAAAATTTGTGTTTCGGGATGGTGTTTCAATTGTTTTTTTTGAAGGAGAAAGGCGACCTTGTCGATGGTTTCTGAATCATATCCTGCTGACTGAAGGATTTGAGATGCTTTTTTGGCGTGAAATTTTTTCAAGTTTTGGCGCCACATCAAATAACCCGTTCGATTCATCTCGTAGGAGTCTCTAGGAATTTCCCAACGGCAAATGTGTTGACACCTGACGGTAAGCTGTAATGCCTCAGAGCTATTTGGAGCGAACTTCTTAAGGCCTTCAGACATTCTTTCTGCATACAAGAGTTCTTTGGGATGGGAAACTCCTTCCCAATCTTCGCGGTTTGGGTCTTGTCGGTTGGCTTCGTCAAAAAGGCGAATGGCGGCTGAGAATCTTTCAGAATTCATATGAGTACTCTTTTTTTTTGACTTCTTCTTTGAAGATGAGTTTGTTTTTTTCAAAAGCATTTTCCAAAACAACAGCAAAACACCTGAAGAACTTGCGTTGTTTTTGTATCACAAAGATAGGTTGAAAATTTTTCAAAAAAAACGATATTGACATTATTCAGAAAAGCCCAAATAGACAAATCCCGCTTCTACTTTGACTGGGTAGACTGCAATGGCATCCAAGTCTCCATTTAGATTTTCACCTGAATCCAAAGAAAAAGTTTTTTTGTGCAACGGGCAAGCGACTTTTGGAATTCCAGCAGCATCGCCAATCATGCCGCGAGAAAGAACCATTTCCATTTTGTGAGGACATAAATTTTGGCAGGCATACCATTTGTCTTCTTTGGTGAAATTAAAAACGGCAATCTGTTTGCCTTTGTATTGAACACAAGCTCCTCCGTTTGAAGGAAATTTTGTGACAGGTGCTGCCTTGAACCAAGTCTTAACTTTTTCTATTGGAGTGGTGACATAGGGTGCTCTTGTTGTTGACATCTTTGGGTGTTTTAAAAGTGTACGCTGTTGGTTATATAAAAAGGGGCACTTTTCGAAAACAACTATTAAATTATCAAAACAGCCGTTCTTGAAATTGGGTGCCCCAAATCTTATTGAATGATGGGGGTTAGGACTCCCACAATTCGGGCATTTTTTGTGTCCTTAAAGGCACAAAATTTAGGTTTTCATCGATGGCATCTGAATTTACAAAGTGACTGTACCTGTTTTGAATTTCAATGTTTTCAATCGCTTCTTTCCACTCGCATTTGTAGGTGTCTACCAATGCGTGCATCTGCCGATCCAAATCTTCACAAATCGCTAAAGAATCTTGGATAATGACCTCTTTTAGATAGTCAATTCCTCCGTCTAATTTTTCCAACCATGCGGCAGTACGCATCAAAGGCAAGGCTGTTTTGATATAAAACATCAAAAAACGATCGATATAAGTCACTACCGTTTTGTTGTCTATTTTTTCTGCTAGCAATTCTGCATGCCTTGGGTTGGCCCCTCCATTTCCACCTACATACAAATTCCATCCTCCTTCTACTGCAATGATTCCAAAATCTTTGCACCGGGCTTCGGCACATTCACGGATACAACCGGAAACACCGCCTTTGATTTTGTGTGGAGAGCGGATTCCCTTGTAGCGGTTTTCCAACTCAATGGCAAAACTAACACTCTCATCCATGCCGTAGCGGCACCAAGTAGAGCCTACACAGCTTTTGACCGTTCGCAGAGACTTTCCATAAGCATGGCCGCTTTCAAAACCTTCTGCAATCAATTCTTTCCAAATTGAAGGCAGCTGGTCCAAACGAGCGCCAAACATATCAATTCGTTGGCCACCCGTAATTTTTGTATACAAATCGTATTTGGCAGCAATCTCACCGATAACGATCAATTGTTTGGGGGTGATTTCTCCACCTGCAACCCGGGGAACTACCGAATAAGTTCCATTTCTTTGGATGTTGGCCAAAAAGCGGTCGTTGGAATCTTGTATGGTTTCTTGTTTGTTGGCTGTTTCGTTGTAAATACTCGCAAACAAGGAAGCCAAAGCGGGTTTGCAAGTTTCACATCCCGTTCCTTTTCCATGGCTTTCTAGTATGGCATCGTAGGTTTTGATTTCTTTGAGCTGTATGATGTCATAGAGTTCTTGTCTGGAGTAATCAAAGTGCTCACAAAGGGATTCTTTGACTACTTTTCCCGCCGCTTTCAAGGTCTCTTTTAAAAGATCATCTACCATGGGCTTGCAACCTCCACATCCCGTGGTGGCTTTGGTCTCTGCTGCCAAATCTTTGAGGGTTTCTACACCAGCAGCTACTTGGCAACAAATCGCTCCTTTGGTGACTGCTTCACAGGAACAAACCACTGCCGTGTCTGGCAAGTCCAATACGGAACCGAAGGATGCAGCTCCCTCGCCGCGGGATCCTAAGATCAAATCTTCTGGATTTTCCGGCAAGGGCATGGCATTCTGATAGAGTTGCAACAAGTTGTTGTAGTCGCTTGCATCTCCCACAAGAATTCCTCCGAGCAATCGGCTGCCGTCTGTGGATACGTTGATTCGTTTGTAAAGTCCTTTGAATTTATTTTCAAAAACAATGGCATGTGCCTTTTCTTCGGAAGCAAAGGGATCTCCAAAGCTCGCCACATCCACCCCGATCAATTTCAATTTGGTGGACATGTCTATTTCTGCAGACATTAAGGATTCGGTGTTTCCGAGGATTTGATTGACAGCAACTTCAGCCATCTCATATCCCGGGGCAACCAGTCCGTAAATCATTTGATTGTACAAAGCGACTTCTCCAATGGCAAATATACAGGGGTCCGAGGTTCTAAGTGCATTGTCTACAACTATGCCTCCCCGTGTGCCCATTTCCAAGCCACAGGTTTTTCCCAACTCATCTCTTGGGCGAATTCCTGCAGAAACGACTAACATTTCGACGTCTAACATGTCGTCTTCTCCAAATTCCATTCCGGTAATATGGTCGGCTCCTAAAATCTGGTTGGTGGCTTTGTTCAAATGAATGTGAATTCCCAAAGATTCTAATTTGGATTGCAGAATGTTGCTCCCCTCCGTGTCCAATTGCCGGGGCATCAATTTGGGTGCAAATTCAACGACATGTGGCTCTAAACCCATGTCCAAAACTGCTTTTGCAGCTTCTAAGCCCAAGAGTCCTCCTCCCAAAACTGCCGCTTTTTTTGGCAAGCCGTCAGAGATCAATGTTTTTGCATAGGCCAAAGTCTCCTCTAAATCTTCAATGGTTCGGTATACAAAAACGCCTTTCTTTTCGACTCCTTTGATGGGAGGCACAAAAGCAGAAGATCCCGTGGCAAGCACAATCAGGTCGTATGCATAGGTTTTTTCGCTGAGGGTGGTAACGGTCTTTGTAGTTCTGTGGATATCCGTTACCCGTTCGTCAGTAATCAATTCGATTCCGTGTGTTTCGTACCAAGATCTCGGCGCTAGCTCCAACGCTTTTGCATCTTCATTTTCAAAAAAAGCACTCAAATGAACTCGGTCGTATGCAGGTCTTGGTTCTTCACCAAAGACCACTAATTTGAAGGCATCTGCTGGAGCTTTTGAAACAAATTTTTCACAAAATTTGTAGCCAACCATTCCATTTCCAATCACCAAAATCGTCTTCATAATACGTAGTTTTATCTGTTTCTACGGCAAAAATAATCTATTTTACGTATATATACGTATCTTTTGGGTTGCAAAATCTAGGAATGATGGCATTATTATCTCTTTATTAAAAAAAAACCCTAAAAATTGACATCTCCTTCAAAAAAGAATTGATAATTACTAAAACCATATCCAAACATGTTGTAAAAGCAGTTTACACTGGACCTGTTTGGAAAAAAATACAGGAGTTTTTTGTGCCGCCCCGCTCTGTTTTTAATTCCCGTACTGCATCCTAAATAGATGAATTCTACGAACAAACAACATTCGTAAAAATACTTCAATCCAAGATATCATCTACAACGAATTGAACATTTCAAGAAATCGGACAACAGAACTCCCCCAATTTTTTCGTATTTCTACCAAATCGAATACACCCCAATTATTGAAAAGCAATTGAACACAACCGAACTCTTAGAGGTGGCTGTGTTTAATAAATTATTTGAAGAGTCAATTAAGAAGAAAATCTTTGGATAAAAATCAAGTCAGGGAGGTTTTAAACTACGTATTGTCATAAAAAATTAAGTATTTATACGTATATTTAGAAATTTATGCTAATTTTGCAAGTGTATGTTGTCCAATTAAATCTACAATTATGACAGACTGTTTTGCTTGTGAAAATACCAATTGCCTGATCAAAAAGAACCTTAAAAACCCAAAGATAGAAAAGTACATTGTTGAAAAGCACAACATAAAATGTAAAAAAGCACAACAATTTATCATGGAAGGAGCTCCAGCTCACGGCCTTTTTTTTGTTAGAAAAGGACAAGTAAAAGTGGTAAAGACCGGTATTTATGGAAGGGAACAAATTGTGCGGTTTGCCCATGATGGAGAAATCATCGGGCATCGTGGTTTTGGCGCTGGAAAAAATTACCCCATTGGAGCCCTCGCCATCAAAGAAACCTTTTTGTGTAACTTCACCAATGAAGTAATGGTAAAAATGCTGCGTGACGTTCCTGAATTGACCTTTGACATGATGTTATTTTATTCTGAAGAGCTGAACCGCTCCGAAACAAAAGTGCGAAAATTTGCACAAATGACCGTTCGAGAAAAGGTGATTGACTCCTTTTTATACATCAACAGGAAGTTTGGACAGTCAGAAGATGGACTCTTCAACATCCAACTTCCTAGAAAAGATTTTGCCGACTTTGCAGGGACTACAGAAGAACAGGTGATTCGAATCATCTCCAGTCTCAAAAAAGAAAACCTCCTCAAGTCCAAAGGGAAAAAAATTGGCATCGCAGACATCTCTCTGTTAAAAAAAGAGATTTCCGAACACAATTACTTTTTGGATAGCTAAGGCTTCATATCTGCCAAAAGGCAGTTTTATGTATGCTGTAAAAGGATTTTTTACGCGGTGTATTTGCATGTAATATACCTTTCTTATCTGCTAACTTTGTAAACGTGAATCTATCAAAATAGTGGAAAAACCCCAATTGAGCAAAAGACACAAAAAACGCCAACAAAACAAACAAACTCCTTCCAAATGGCCGACTGTATTACTTGTAAAAATAAAAACTGTTTGATCAACAAAAACAGTAGCGACCCAAGACTCGCAGATTTTTTAAAAAACAAACACACCATTAGATGTAAGAAATCACAACAATTTATTATGGAAGGCACGCCTGCACATGGTTTGTTTTTTGCCTACGAAGGAAAAGTCAAAGTCGTTAAAACAGGTGTCAACGACAGAGAACAAATTGTCCGATTTGCGAAAGACGGAGAAATCATTGGGCATCGCGGAGGCTTTGGTTCGTCAAAATACTATTCCATTTCTGCACAGGCTTTAGAAGATTCAACACTCTGTTACTTCTCAAAAGAAGATTTGAAAAACATCCTTTTAAACATTCCTAAACTGACATTTGATTTTATGCTCTTTTACGCAGACGAATTGAGTGAAAGCGAAACACGAGTGCGTAAATTAGCGCAAATGTCCGTAAAAGAACGCGTGATTGATACGCTTTTGTTTATGGACACAAAGTTTGGATCTACAGACCACCTGCTGAATATCAGCCTTAGCAGGAAAGATTACGCTGATTATTCAGGCACTACAGAAGAACAAGTAATCCGAATCTTATCTACCCTAAAAAAAGAGGGCTTGCTCAATGCAAAAGGGAGAAAATTAGGCATCTTGGATTTTGAGACACTTCAAAACGAAATTTCAAAACACACCTTTTCACCCAACAGCTAACCCAACACGCTGTGATTCAAAGAGCAACCAATCTCTAGGTTGCTTTTTTTTGGCAAGCGGTAAGAATTTCCTGCTATAAAGCAGTTTTTTACTTGTAAATATTCTCTTTTAAAACCGTTTAAAAACTTGTTCTACACTATGAATACCCACTCTTTAAAACAAAAGGCCCCTTTATATTTGTACCATTCACAACAACGAAACAAACACCTCCTAAGGGAGGGGAATCTTTAAAACAATTTCTATGAAAACAACAACTCTAAAAATCACTTTGTTTGCCTCTTTGCTGTTCGCAATCGCATGTGGTGAAAAAGCGACAAAGAAAAAAACAGAAGATAAAACGACGCCTGTCGTTACATCCTCTTTGGAAATCGAAAAACCCCAATTGACCTTTGGCTTTATCAAATTGACAGACATGGCGCCTCTTGCCATCGCAAAAGAAAAAGGTTTCTTTGAAGAAGAAGGTCTTTTTGTATCCGTGGAAGCACAATCCAATTGGAAAAATATTTTAGACCGGGTCATTGACGGACAACTAGACGGATCGCATATGTTGGCAGGACAACCCATCGCTGCTGGAGCTGGTTTCGGTCGTCAAGCAGACTTGGTTACCCCATTTTCAATGGACTTGAACGGAAATGGAATCACGGTTTCCAACGATGTGTGGTCCATGATGAAACCAAACATCCCAACGGGAGCGGACGGAAAACCTGTACACCCCATCAAAGCGGAAACATTGAAACCCGCTATCAAAGCCTACAATGAAAAAGGAAACGCCTTTAAAATGGGAATGGTATTCCCTGTATCTACACACAATTACGAAATCCGTTACTGGCTTGCTGCTGATGGCATCCACCCAGGAATGTACACCAAAGAAAACATCCAAGGACAAGTAGATGCAGAAGTCTTACTTTCTGTAACCCCTCCGCCACAAATGCCTGCCACTCTTGAAGCGGGTACCATTTATGGATACTGTGTAGGAGAACCTTGGAACCAACAAGCCGTTTTCAAAGGCATTGGTGTGCCTGTAGTAACAAATTACGACATCTGGAAAAACAATCCAGAAAAAGTATTTGTAATGACCAAAAAATTTGTAGATCAGTACCCAAACACCGCAGTTGCTGTCACAAAAGCACTGATCCGAGCAGGAAAATGGCTGGACACTCCAGGCAACAGATCAGAGGCAGTAAAAATACTATCTATGTCTCAATATGTAGGAGCTGATGAAGTGGTCTTGGCCAACTCGATGACAGGTACCTTTGAATTTGAAAAAGGAGACAAACGATCCATGCCTGATTTCAACGTATTTTACCGATACAACGCCACCTACCCCTTCTACTCTGACGGAGTTTGGTTCTTAACTCAAATGAGAAGATGGGGACAAATACCCGATGCAAAACCTGCGGAGTGGTACGGAGAAAAAATCAAGGACATCTACCGACCTGACATTTGGACCAAAGCAGCAAAAATATTGGCTGCTGAAGGAAAAATCCCAGCGACTGACATCCCAGAAACAGACGGATACAAACCAGCTACAACAGACTTTATCGATGGAAAAACCTACGATGCCAAAGACCCAATCGGTTACATCAATAGTTTTAAAATCGGAAACAAAGACTAAGACCTCTTAAAAGGTTTTTAAAGAGAAGCCAAAACAGGTCAAAGAATTCAAAGAAAGTTAAAAAGGAGCACTTGATGGTTCATACAAGTGCTCCTCTTTGACAAAAAAACTCCTTAAGAGACAACACCAAACAAACGCTTACAAAAATGAAAGATGCCATCTTACGTACATTTCGCTTTCTCGGACTAGGTTTTTTAGAACCAGTCGTCCGTTTGGCTGCTGGAGAAGACTCCAAAAAAAACACAATCGAAATTTTAAAAAAAATTGTGGCGCCCATTGCTTCCATTCTCTTATTCTTAGGAGTTTGGTACACCGGATCCAAATCGCTGTACAATACTGAAGCCAACTACACTATAGAAAAAGCACTCAGAGAACAAGGTCAAGTAGAAGCAGACAACGTAAAAGCCTGCATCGAATCTGGAGACCTTAGCTGCCAGCCCAACACCTTGCCGTCACCGAGCCAAGTTTGGGCATCTTACAAACTTCTTTTAAAGGACCACAACACAATTGCAGCTGACAAAAAAGCCTTCAAATTGAGAACTGCTGCTCTCAACGAGAAGCGAGTCGCTCAGGGAAAAGAACCGATTGTATACACAGGGAGACCCTCTTTTGTAGATCAAATCAAAACGAGTATCAAAACCGTATTTGCGGGATTTCTATTGGCTCTTTTGATCGCCACCCCTATTGGGATCATCATCGGCTTGAGTGAAACCCTGCGAACTTCTTTCAATTGGCTGATTCAAATCCTCAAACCGGTATCCCCAGTGGTTTGGTTGTTGTTGGTTTTTATGATTGTAAAAACCATGACCAAAGATGCAACTGGAGACACTTCTTTTATCATCTCCTTTATCAGTGTTGGTCTGTGTTCTATGTGGGCCACCCTGGTCAATACCGCCATGGGAGTTTCCTCTGTAGACAAAGATTATATCAATGTCGCCAAAGTATTGAAACTCGGCGCACTGCAAAAAATATTTAAGGTCATTCTACCCGCTTCTTTGCCCTTGATTTTCACAGGGCTTCGCATTACGCTTTCTGTTGCTTGGATGGTCTTGATTGCCATCGAATTGCTCGCACAAAGTCCCGGATTGGGTTCTTTTGTTTGGGAAGAATTTCAAAATGGCGCCAACGACTCCAATTCAAAAATCATTGTCGCCATGTTTGTCATCGGATTCATCGGCTTCTTATTGGATCGGATCATGTTGACCATTCAAAAATTTATTTCGTTTGACAAAAATGAAGGAATTTAAACAAGCGTTTCAATAAAAAAATCAATAAAAATGGCCTATTTAGAACTTAACAACGTCTCAAAAACCTTTGGCACTGGAGACAGCACTACCCATGTTTTGGACAAGATCAACCTGCACATAGAAGAAGGAGAATTTGTCGCCATTGTAGGGTTTACAGGAAGTGGAAAAACAACCTTGGTCAATTTGATCAACGGCCTCGACACCCCAACAAGCGGGGAAGTCTTGTTCAAAGGAAAACCCGTCAGGGGCACAAGCCATGAAAGGGGAGTGATTTTTCAAAATTACTCGCTCTTGCCCTGGCTTACCGTATACCAAAATGTCGAAATGGCCGTCAAAGAAGCCTTTCCAAATGAGACCAAAGCATTTCGAGACACACGAATCAAAGAATACATAGACCTCGTGAGTCTTTCTCCGGCCATCAACAAAAGACCCAAAGAACTTTCCGGTGGAATGCGGCAACGGGTATCGGTCGCAAGAGCCCTCTCAATGGACCCCGAAATGATTTTAATGGACGAGCCCTTGGGTGCCTTAGACGCCTTGACGCGGGGCAATCTTCAAGACGAAATTTTAAACATTTGGAACAAAAACAAACGCACCGCTTTGTTGATTACCAACGATGTGGACGAGGGCCTTTACATGGCAGACAGAATCATCCCATTGCGTCCAGGCCCCAATGCCACCTTGGGTCCTGAATTTAAGATAGACATCGAAAGACCGAGAGACAAAGCCGCTTTGAACGACAGTGAGGAATACAAAAAAACAAGAAATGCCCTCATTGAATATTTGATGGACATCGGAAGCGAACGGTCTTCCAACACACAAAACTTATACAAATTGCCCGATTTACAACCCAAAGACTTGCGATGGGATTTTTAGCTAAAAACGGCGACCTAGAAACAAAAAAGATGGAAACAAAAGCTATTCTTCAAGAAAAATTCCCAACAAACGAGGTCTTATTAGACCTTCAAAACCTCAAAAAAGTATACCCAACACCCAATGGTGATTACGTGGTGCTCGAAGATTTGAACTTACAAGTAAAAAAAGAAGAGTTCATCACCATCATTGGACATTCTGGATGTGGAAAAACCACCATGCTTTCCATGATTGCAGGGTTGAACGAAATTTCTGACGGGAAAATTTCGGTACTGGGATCCTCTATCAAAGGCCCTGGACCAGACAGAGGTGTCATCTTCCAATCCCCGAGTTTGATGCCGTGGATGACCGCGCTGGAAAATGTCATGTTGGGCGTAAACCAAGTATTCCCTCACGGCACAAAAAGAGAGAGAGAAGACATCTGTCGCTACTACCTCAGCAAAGTTGGATTGGAGGGTGCTTTTGACAAAAGAGCTTCAGAGCTTTCACAAGGAATGCAACAAAGAGTGGGAATTGCACGAGCCTTTGCCATCAAGCCCAAAGTTTTGCTTTTGGACGAGCCTTTTGGCATGTTGGATTCTCTGACGCGGGGAGAATTGCAAGATGTCTTGATTGAAATCTGGAACAAAGAAAAAATTACGGCTGTCATGATCACACACGATGTGGATGAGGCCATTTTCTTGTCCGACAGAGTAGTAATGATGACCAGCGGTCCTCGTGCAAAAATAGGAGACATTCTACCCATTGAATTCCAAAGACCTCGGTCTCGAAAAGCCGTATTGGCCCACGAAGATTATTATGCGTACAGAAAACATTTGATCGACTTCTTAGAACATTAAGCTGAGTTTTGCTCGCTTTAAAATGCGATAAAAGAGTATTTAAAACTGCTGTTTGTCATGTTAAAAATAATACAGTCCTAGTACTTTTGACGCAGAACAATTACCCATTCAACAATTAAAAATAAAACTTATGAAACTTAAAAATTTATTATTTGGAATCGTTGCCTTCGCAACCACAAGCATGGTTGCTCAATTCTCTCTAAGTGGAGAGTTTATTCCCCGAACAGAATACAGAAATGGATTCAGCAGCACCATCTCAGAAGGAACGGAACCCGGAATCGCCACTTCTGTGAGGGCCGCTCTTAAAGCAACATACAAGACCGAAGGATACACCACTCATTTGAACTTGCAAGAAGTCTTTACCATGGGTGACCGCCAACAATTGTCAACCGCAGGAAACGGCAACTTTCGCGTTCAAGAAGCGTGGGCAGACTTGGTACTCGGCAGCTCCTCTAGTTTGAAAATAGGACGCCAAGGAATTGCATATGACGATCAGAGAATCATGGGTACTGTAGGCTGGGCACAACAAATGAGAACCCACGATGCTGCAGTATACAAATACAAAAACAAGGGACTTTCTTTAGATTTGGGGGTTGCCTACAACCAAAATTCGGTGACCAAATCAGGCAATGACTACCTGAATGATAAGATGTTTTCCTACAAAACCATGCAGTACCTGCATGCCAATAAGAAAACCGACAAATTCAATTTAAGCGCTTTGGTAATCAATACGGAATTTCAAGATGCGACAGCAGGAGACGACACCGTGAAAAGCTTGTTGACTGCAGGGCTGCATGCAGACTTCAAAATCAGCA
>TARA_B110000967_G_scaffold104476_1_pt1 | contig 34570 bp, 28 predicted proteins | sample TARA_B110000967 | Tara Oceans TARA_B110000967 (sample SAMEA4397903) | marine metagenome | biome: Polar Biome; feature: [DCM] deep chlorophyll maximum layer (ENVO:01000326); material: water (ENVO:00002006), including particulate matter (ENVO:01000060) such as... | depth 35 m
CCCATTTTGGCATGCGCAGAGGCACACCTCAAGTGACAAGCCATCGCCAATTCCAAACCACCGCCCAAGGCAAAACCATTGATAGCAGCGATCACCGGCTTGGGGAAATTTTCAATAAAATCAAACAACAAGGTCTGTCCCTGCCTTGCCAAAAGCATTCCTTCTTCTGAAGAAAAATTTTCAAATTCGGAAATGTCAGCACCCGCCACAAAGGCTTTGTCACCTGCCCCTGTCAAAAGCACCACACGAACCGAAGTGTCCGCCTTCAAAGTTGCAAATACCGTGTGTAACTCTGCAATCGTATCGCTGTTCAGCGCGTTGAGTTTGGCAGGTCTGTTGACCATTATCCTTGCAACACCCGTGGCTGGAAAATCAAGAAGTGTGTTTTGGAATTTCATACCGATTTATTTTAAGTTATAAAAAATCCTCAGGCGTCCGTTCTGTTACCCTTCGGAATATGCACTATAAACTGTGTTCCTACCTCTTCTTGAGACTGAAAGGAAATGGCCCCACCATATCCTTCAATAATTTTTTTGACCATTGGAAGCCCCAAGCCCATGCCGCTGCTCTTGGTTGTAAACCGAGGTTCAAACACCTTTGACTTTAACGCTTCCACGATGCCTTTTCCGTTATCAACAACCAACAACTCAATTGCGAGTTCCGATTCCGAGACGGTCAAAGTAATCCTTGGGTCTTCTATCTCTTCGGTTGCGTGCATGGCATTTTGGATGAGGTTGGTCACAATTCGTATCAATTGTGTTTTGTCCATATTGACTATGATTTCTTTGTCCGGACTCTGAAAGTGAATGTAGGATTTGTCAAAAATATCCAAAGCCATTTTGAGCACTCCAACCACTTCAATTCTTTCTTTTTGTTTGCTCGGCATTTGGGCAAAATCGGAAAAGGCAGTCGCAATAGAATTCATGACGTCAATCTGTTGGATCAAAGTGTCGCTGTATTCTTTTAATTTCTCTTTGCTATTGGGGGCTTTGGGATCGAAGCGTCTTTGAAAACTTTGTACGGACAGCCGCATGGGGGTCAAGGGGTTTTTGATTTCGTGCGCCACCTGCTTTGCCATTTCTCTCCACGCGTGTTCTCGTTCACTTTTTGCGAGTTTTACCGCACTTTCTTCCAATGCATCGATCATGTTGTTGTAGGCATTGACCAGTCTTTGAATTTCCCTAGATTCATTGCCCAAAACAATCTTTTGGTTCTGTTTGTCCAAACCTGTATGACTCATCTTATCGATGATTGTTTTCAAGGATTTAGTGATGTAACTTGATAAAAAATAGGCAATCAAAATGGCTGTTACAAATAGCAAGACATAGAGGACTCCCAAACGAGACAAAAATTCTTTTAAGTCTTTTTCTTGGGTAGAATTGTCTTGAAAATAATGCAGTTTCAAAATCCCAATCGGTTCTTGAATTTTATTGTATATGTAGGTGTAAGAAGCTTGCAAGGGTTTGCCTGCTGCATCGCTGTCTTGGAGTATCCGATAAGACCCAAGGTCTTCCAACTCTTTGATGTCTTGAGGACTCACACCTTCTCCTGAACGCGTTGTGAGTTCCTTCGTCGGTGACCCGATGAGCAACTCCCCTTGTAAGTCGTATATCTTGATATTTACTTTGTGAACTGACGCTATTTCATCAATCTTTTGCTCAAAAACCGCATAGATATTTTGGGTCAACAGGGGTGTGGAAGTGTTGTACAGCACATAGCTGATGTTCAATCGAATGGCATCCTCTTTTCTCTCAAATCGACTTTTGTTGTATGCCGAAGTTTGTTTTTTGTATTGAAAAACCGTCATAAAGGCAATCAGTACATAGGTCAAAAGAATCAACAGGATCATTGACAAAAAGATGCGTATGCGAAGTGAGAGCTTTTTAAAATTCATGGACCGTTTTAAAAAAGATAGAGGCTACAAGGTTTTAATTTTTAAGGACAAAACCTATTAATTTTGAAAAAAAAGGAAAAGGGCAAAATTCGAACAGGCACAAATCGTTGCTCCTTATTTGTATTTGAACTTGCAATAGATGATCACCAAAGAAAGAAGACCGGTCACAATATTTGCCAAAATCATCGACAGACTATTGAGGTAGCAACCGTAAGACAGCCAAAGTAAAATCCCGACGAAAAACAATAAAAACATAGTCAAAGAAACACCTTTCGCAGACTTCTTTTTCCAAATCATGTATACCTGTGGCACAAAGGAAAAAGTGGTGAGCGTCGCTGCTAAGAGACCGATGATTTCAATATGAAAAGGAATGCTGTCCATTAGTCTTGGAAGTCTGCTGGCATCCGAAGGGTTTCCATATAATACACGTCGTCGTTTTCCCCGTCTCTATCTTGGTCAAATACGGCCCTTACAGAATAGCCATCTTCGATCTGCTGCAATCCAAAAGAAATAGTTTTCGATTTTTTTCCTCGCGAATAGGTATGAAACAAAGAATCTACGGTGACACGCCACTTTGCAGATTCTTTAGAACTGCTCGCACCAGATTTGTTGCGTTGCCATGTTTCAAAAGAACCGTCTGCCTTGTAATTGTAAAAAGTAGTTACTTTGGCGCGTTCCTCTCCCGGATTGGCAAAATCCACATCATATTCGATCAAGGTATCTTTATTTCGATAGGTCGGCAATTCCCATTTGAAATAAACGGTTTTCCACTTTCCGGTCATGTATCGGGTCCTTTTTTCTTCCTCTGATGCACAAGAAAATACCATCAGTGCTAGCAAGAGAATCCATCCAATTTTTGTGTATCTCATCGTTTTCTATTTGTATCATTTACATTCAACGTGGTGCTCTTTTTGCCGAACGCGCATCACTACTCTGAGAAATACGGCGTTTACCCCACGATGTTGACAATTTTTCCAGGAACGACTATCACTTTCTTAGGCGTCTTTCCCTTCAATTGGGCACGTGTCTTTTCGTGTGCCAACACAGTTTTTTCGAGGGCTTCTTTGGACAAGTCCAAAGGCAGTTCTAGGGTAAAACGCATTTTTCCGTTGAATGAGATGGGATAGACCTTGCTGCTTTCCACCAAGTACTTGCTTTCAAAAACGGGGAAAGAAGCGGTTGCAATAGAACTCGTGTGTCCCAATTGGTTCCAAAGCTCCTCGGCAATGTGAGGCGCATAAGGTGAAATCAAAACCAACAAGGGTTCTAAAATGGCTTTTTTACAGCACTTTTGAGCGGCCAATTCGTTGACAGCAATCATAAAAGTACTGACCGAAGTATTGAAAGAAAAATGCTCAATGTCCTCCTGTACTTTTTTGATGGTTTTGTGCAATATTTTCAATTCATCTTGAGTAGGTTCCTCTTCAGAAACTCCAAAAACACCTGTTGTATGGTACAATTTCCACAATTTTTTAAGGAAAGAAGACACTCCTGAAATACCAGAGGTTTTCCATGGTTTTGCTTGTTCCAAAGGTCCTAAAAACATTTCAAACATGCGCAATGCATCGGCACCGTGCTCGACACAGATCGCGTCTGGATTGACAACATTGTATTTGGATTTCGACATTTTTTCTACTTCTCGACCCACCATGTACGTTCCGTCTTCCAATAAGAATTCGGCGGTGTTAAAATCTGAATACATCGGGTGGTTTTTAAACGCCTCCACGTCCAATTCATCAGAACTGTTGACCAGAGAAACATCGACGTGTAGTGGCTGTACTTTTTGATCGGCTAAGAGTCCTTTGGACACAAAGGTGTTAGTTCCTTCTATGCGGTATACAAAAGCACTGGTTCCTAGGATCATCCCCTGGTTGATCAGTTTTTTTGCAAATTCTTCTACGGGAAGGTGGCCGCGATCAAACAGGAATTTTTGCCAAAAACGCGCGTACAAAAGATGTCCTGTCGCATGTTCGGAACCGCCGATATACAAATCAACTTCTCTCCAGTAATTGGCGGCTTCTTTGCTTACAAATGTGCCCTCATTGGTCGGATCCATATAGCGATTGAAATACCAAGAACTCCCTGCCCAACCAGGCATCGTGTTGAGTTCTAAAGGGTACACGGTTTTGTTTTTCAACTTGTCGTTGGAAACCACTTTTTTATTTCGGGAATCCCATGCCCATTCAGTCGCATTGCCCAAAGGCGGATTGCCATCTTTGGTGGGCAGGTACTTTTCTACTTCTGGCAAAACGATGGGCAAATGCGCAGGATCGATTGTTTGAGGAAGTCCGTTTTTGTAATAGACAGGAAAAGGCTCTCCCCAATAGCGTTGACGGCTAAAAACGGCATCTCGCAAACGGTAATTTATTTTCCCACTTCCAAAGCCGCGTTTTTCCAATTCAAAAATGGCCAATTTGCTCGCTTTGTTCACCTTTAAATCGTTTAAAAAGTCTGAATTGGCAATAACTGCATCTTTTTCTGCATAAGCACCCTCAGAGACGTCTACATCTTTAAAAATGTTTTTGATGACTATCTTAAAATGCTTCGCAAAATCCCAGTCTCTTTGGTCTCCACAAGGGACCGCCATGACCGCTCCAGTTCCGTAGCTTGCCAATACGTAATCTCCAATCCAAATCGGAATTTTATCCCCGGTCAACGGATGGCTCGCATAGGCTCCTGTAAACACTCCTGAAATGGTTTTTACGTCCGCCATTCGTTCGCGTTCACTGCGTTTGGAAGTGGCTTTGACATATGCTTCCACTGCAGTTTTTTGTGCCGCTGTGGTGATTTTTGTCACCAAATCGTGTTCGGGTGCCAAGGTCATAAAGGTGACTCCGAAAATGGTGTCAGGCCGTGTGGTAAAAACCTCTATTTCGGGTGTTTCTATGGAAGCATCAACAGTCTTGTAGATAGCAGCTGTTTTTGGAAATTGCAAAGCGGTTTCTATGTGCACCAAAACTGCTGCAACATTTTTTTCAATGTCTTTGGATGTGATGTACAGCACTTGAAAACCTTCCTTTTCAAAATAGTCTTTGCGTTGTGCTTGGTTGTCTTTTCCTGAAAATTCAACAACGGTTTGTTTTGCAAGACAGACAAAATCTACTTGGTAGTTGCCGAGTGTATAGTTGGCTCTAAATTTAGAGGCTGCTTTTTTCTTTTTCAAACGCGCCCATAACAAAGCGGATGCTTTGGTCGGATTGGCTCTTTTCTCTTTGAGTGCTTCCAATTCTTTAAAAGACATTTTGGAGGTCTTGCCTTCCGCTTGTGCTGGTAAAAGCACTTGAAAACGGACACTAGCTCCCTGAGAACGCCCAATCCAATTGGTTTGTGCATCTTTTAAAGAATGTGGCCAGTCGATGTTTTGAAGTCCGTCCAACAAGCGTTGTGCATAGGCTGAGATGCGCATGCTCCATTGGGTCATTTTTTTGCGAATTACCGGGTACCCTCCTCTTTCAGAAAACCCGTTGATAATTTCGTCGTTTGCCAAAACCGTCCCTAATTCAGGACACCAGTTGACCTCTGTCTCTGACAAATAGGTCAAACGGTACTGCAACAAAATGGATTCTTGCTGTTCTTTGGGATAGCCTTTCCATTGTTCGGCTGTAAAAACAGCGATGTCTTCATCTGCGACGGCGCGAACCTGCGCATTTCCAGCTTTTTTAAATTTGGAAACCAGTGTTTTGATGTCCTCGGCTTTGTCAGTGTCTTTGTTGTACCAAGAGTCAAAAAGTTGGATAAAAATCCATTGGGTCCATTTGTAGTACTCAGGATTTGACGTGCGGACTTCGCGAGACCAATCGAAAGAAAAGCCGATCTTGTCGAGTTGCCTTCTGTAGGTAGCAATGTTGGCCTCCGTAGTCAATGCGGGGTGTTGTCCGGTTTGTATGGCGTATTGCTCGGCTGGCAATCCAAATGAATCGTAGCCTTGTGGGTGCAATACGTTGAAGCCTTGGTGGCGTTTGTAGCGCGCATAGATGTCCGAAGCGATGTAGCCCAATGGGTGTCCCACATGCAATCCTGCTCCAGAAGGATAGGGAAACATATCCAAAACATAGTACTTGGGGAGGGTGCTGCCATCAATGGCTTTGAATGTCTGGTTGTCTGCCCAGTATTTTTGCCATTTGGCTTCGATCTCATTGAAATTGTATTCCATTCGCGTGCTAAAAGGGGTTTTGAATTCTCAAAACCACGTGTTTTTGTTAAAAAGCAAAAGTACTGTTCTTAAGTGAGAGTTGAAAGTTTGCTCGATGAAAAGTTCTGAGGTACTGCAGAGTGTCTAAGCAAAAAAATATACTGTAAAAAAAAATACTGTCTAGGGAATCAATTGTTGGATTGCTCTATGTAAGAAGACAATTTCTTCTGGCTTTCTCGGTTACCCGTCTCATAAAAATCAAGCGCACCTAGGTTGCTCATAAAACAATTTTCAATGCCTATTTTGGAAATGATTCCTGCTTTGGTCATCGCATCTCTGACAGGTCCTTTGATATTTGTAAAATGAATTTGGATGCCTTTTAGCGCATAGTAATCAATGCGTTCGTTCCACATAGCCGCCCCCGTACTGTCCAAGCCATTGATGCATTCGCCATCGATGACAATCAGTTTCAAATGTGTCCCTTTTTCTTTGGACAAGAGGTCCAACTGTTCTCTAAAATAGTTGGTGTTTGCAAAATACAAATGTGAATCAAACCTGAGAATCAGCACCTCTTTGTGCACCTCAACATCTTTGAAACGTTCGCTGTTTCTAAAAAAATTGGTATTTGGAATGCGTCCCAAAACAGCAATATGAGGTTTGGAGGTCCTAAAAATAACCATGAGCAAGGAGAGGCCTACCCCTACTCCGATTCCTTCTTTGATTCCAAGAAAGAGGGTTCCTAGAAAGGTGACCAACAACATCCAAAAATCAATCTTGTTAATTTTCCACAATCGCAGGGCTTCTTTGACATCTATCAACCCAACGATGGACAAAATGATGATTGCGGCCAATACGGTTTTCGGCAAGTAGTAAAATACAGGGGTGAAAAACAGCAAAATCAAGGCGACCACCCCTACCGAAAAGAAGGCTGTCAAATTTGTTTGTGCTCCTGAATTCTTGTTGATGGAGGATCTGGAAAAACTGGAAGCCGCTGGATATGCCTTGAAAAAAGAACCCAACAGGTTTGCAAAACCCAAGGCAATCAATTCCTGGTTGGCATTAATGGACACTGGATCTTTGGGGCTTTCAAAAGATTTTCCGATGGAGACAGTTTCCAAAAATCCAATCATGGCAAGGGTCAAGGCGATGGGTAAGATTTCCGAAATTTGAGAAAGCGCTATGTTTGGCAAGCCAAAAGCAGGCAAACCCCTCGGAATTTCTTTGACGATGGCGACATCTGCAAACCAAACGTTGGCGTACTTCATGAGAATAATGCCTAAAAACACCACAAAAAGAGGAGAGGGAATGTTTTTGTTTATTTTTTTTAAGAGCAACATCAAAAGGATGGCACTAGCTCCGATTGCAAAAGTTGGAAGGTGGATATCAGAGAGATGTTGAAAAAAGAGGAGCAGCAATTCGTAAATTCGATTGCTCCGCGGGATGGAAATTCCAAAAAAATTTCGAAGCTGACTGAGTGCAATGATGATGGCTGCTGCCGAAATAAAACCACTGATAACGGGTTTGGACAAGAAATTGATGACAAATCCGAGTTTTAAAAACCCCATAAGCAGCTGCAAAACACCAACGGCACATGCCAAAGTAAGTGCGATGGCAATGCTATTTTCTGGACCTGTCACCGACAGACTTGCGATGGCAGCCGCTACAATCAAAGAGTCTGTCGCGACAGGTCCAATGGCAATCTTTGATGAAGTTCCCAAGACTGCATAGACCAACTGGGGCAGCAAGGCTGTATAGAGTCCATAAATCGGTGGCAATCCGGCTATTAAGGCATAGGCAATTCCTTGAGGAATCAGAACGATTCCTACAATCGTTCCTGCGATGGCGTCCTTTCGTATGGAACGCATTGTAAGCTTCGGGAACCATTGTAAAATGGGAAGGTATTTTTTCATTTTAAAATCGTTGTTTAAAACAATTCTGCTTGATTTTTTCCTGGGGTCTTGCCCAAGTGTTTGTAAGCCAATTCTGTCACTTCTCTCCCTCTGGGTGTGCGCATGATAAATCCTTGTTGGATCAAGAAAGGTTCGTAGACCTCTTCAAGAGTTTCCGAATTTTCACTGACCGCTGTGGCCAATGTTGAAATCCCTACAGGACCGCCTTTGAATTTGTCGATGATGGTGGTCAAAATTTTATTGTCCATTTCGTCCAATCCATGAGCATCTACATGCAAGGCTTCCAAACCGTATTTGGCAATTTCGATGGTGATGGAGCCGTTTCCTTTGATTTCAGCAAAATCACGTACCCGACGCAACAGGGCATTTGCAATTCTTGGTGTCCCACGACTTCTTCCCGCTATTTCGATAGCCGCTTCCATGGAAATGGGTGTTTTTAAGATGGAAGCACTTCGCTGTACAATGGTGGTCAGCAAATCGGTTTTGTAGTATTCCAAACGGCTGCTGATCCCAAAACGCGCACGCATCGGAGCGGTCAACATTCCGGACCGGGTGGTGGCGCCAATCAAGGTAAAAGGCTCTAAGTTCAACTGCACCGTACGCGCATTGGGCCCCGACTCAATCATGATGTCGATTTTATAGTCTTCCATTGCGGAGTAGAGGTATTCTTCTACGACGGGACTCAATCGGTGGATTTCATCGATAAACAATACATCGCGTTCGTCCAAGCCTGTCAAGAGACCCGCAAGGTCGCCTGGTTTGTCCAAAACAGGCCCAGAGGTAACTTTGATGCCGACACTCAATTCGTTTGCCAATATGTTGGCCAAGGTTGTTTTTCCCAAACCTGGCGGACCGTGAAACAAGGTGTGGTCGAGGGCCTCTCCTCTTCGATTGGCGGCCTCTACAAAAATTTTGAGATTTCCCAACGCTTGCTCTTGGCCTGTGAAATCATCGAAGGAAAGCGGACGTAGTTTCTTTTCAACGTCTACTTCTTCATTAGAAAGATCGGAATTCTCAGGATTTAAATGTTCGTTCATACGGCACTCCTACTTAGGTGTTACGAAGATAGGGAAAAAAGAGGTTGCCGGATGTGTTGTAAGAAATTTAGTTGGTCTTCCAAAAGGGGTTTCTTTTCTTACAAGCCCCGCAATCCAAAACAAAACACCCATCAGAGATTCTTTCTTGATGGGTGTTTTGTTTTGTTGATTTTGGAACTAAGGAAATTTAAGACTCCTCTTCACCTTCTTTTAAGGGGACATTTTGAGGGACAAAATCTTCTTCGTAACCCGGTTTGCTATAATCGTATGCCCAGCGTTCTACAGAAGGTATTTTTCCAGGCCAGTTTCCGTGGATTCCTTCTACAGGTGTGGTCCATTCCAGCGTTGTAGATTTCCATGGATTTTGTGTCGCTTTTTTTCCTCTGTAAATACTGAGGAAGAAGTTGATCAAGAAAATAATTTGTGCCAAACCTCCAAGTATGGCAAACAAAGTGATTACGATATTTACATCTGCCAAATCTTCAAAGAGCGGAAATGCGGTGTTTGAGTAGTAACGTCTGGGCAATCCTGCCAAACCGATAAAGTGCATTGGGAAAAAGACTCCATAAGCTGCGATTGCAGTAATCCAGAAATGCCAGTAGCCCAAAGTCTTATCCATCATTCTTCCGTACATTTTGGGGAACCAGTGGTAGATTCCTGCGTACATTCCATAAATGGCAGAGACGCCCATCACCAAGTGAAAGTGAGCGACCACAAAGTAGGTGTCGTGTACGTTGATGTCCAAGGCACTGTCTCCTAAAACTATTCCTGTCAAACCACCAGTAATAAAGGTAGAGACCAAACCGATGGAGAACAACATGGCAGGATTCATCTGCAAGTTTCCTTTCCACAAGGTAGTGATGTAATTAAAGGCTTTTACTGCCGATGGAATGGCAATCAACAAGGTGGTAAAAGTAAATACCGACCCCAAGAAAGGATTCATTCCAGAGATAAACATGTGGTGTCCCCAAACGATGGTGGACAAAAATGCGATGGCCATGATAGACCCGACCATGGCACGGTAACCAAAAATTGGCTTGCGCGAATTGGTGGCAATGACTTCTGAAGTGATGCCCAAAGCAGGAAGCAATACGATGTATACCTCAGGGTGACCCAAGAACCAAAAAAGGTGTTCAAACAAGACGGGTGAGCCCCCTTGGTAATGCAGTACTTCGCCGCTGATAAAAATATCTGACAGGTAAAAGGAGGTCCCAAAACTTCGGTCAAAAATCAACAACAAGGCTGCTGACAAGAGTACTGGAAATGAAACCACTCCGATAATGGCTGTGATGAAAAAGGCCCACATGGTCAAAGGCAACCGCGTCATTTTCATCCCTTTGGTACGCAAATTCAATATGGTTACGATGTAATTCAAAGAACCAATCAAGGAAGATGCAACAAAAATAGCCATGGATACCAACCAAAGCGTCATTCCCAGTCCTGAACCGGGGATGGCTTGTGGCAAGGCGCTCAAAGGAGGGTAGATGGTCCAACCTGCAGAGGCAGGTCCTGCTTCTACAAACAAAGAAATGACCATAATCACACTGGAGATAAAGAACAACCAGTAAGAAATCATGTTCATAAAACCAGAAGCCATGTCACGGGCTCCAATCTGCAATGGAATCAACAAGTTACTAAACGTACCACTCAGTCCTGCTGTCAATACAAAAAAGACCATGATGGTACCGTGAATGGTCACCAATGCCAAGTACATGTCCGGATCCATTACCCCATCTGTCTGGTGGTGTCCTAAAAACGCTTCAATGATTGAAAAAGAACGTTCCGGCCATGCAATTTGCAAACGGAATAACATGGACATAAAAACGCCGATGACCCCCATAATGATTCCTGTAACCAAAAATTGCTTGGAAATCATTTTGTGATCTTGACTAAAAATGTATTTGGTAACAAAAGTTTCTTTATGGTGGTGCTCTGACATAATGTATTTTGTTTTAATAGTTCCCTTCTCCTAGATTGAAAGGCAGTGCAAATTAATTATTTATAACTCTTAAACGGGTTTGATTACCGTTTAGTTGACCAATTCGGTAATTGTTTTTTGTTGTTTCAACCAGCTGTAAAAATCGGCTTCTTCTTCCACGACTATTTTCATTTGCATGTTGTAGTGAGAGGCTCCGCAAATTTTGTTACACAACAGGAGGTATTCAAATTCATAAGGATCTTCTCCTTTTGCTTTTCGAAGTTTGTTGATACCGTTCACTTTTCGGACGGTTTCTTCTTGAACACGCATTTCTTGAGTGGTAAATTTGGGGGTAAATCCGAATTCAGTCACCATCCCAGGAACACAGTTCATCTGCGCTCTAAAGTGGGGCATGTATGCAGAGTGCAGTACGTCTTGAGATCTAAATTTAAAGACGATTTTTCTTCCTTTGGGCAAGTGCAGTTCACGAACGGGTATGTCATCCGCCGAATTGGCATCTGTCATGTCGATTCCAATGGTATTGATGTCTTTGATGTTGCGAACGTTTCCACGCCCCAAGGTGTTGTCAGCCCCTGCATAGCGCGCTTGCCAGTTGAATTGTTGTGCGTATACTTCAATGACCAAAGGGTTTTCTGAATCAGAGAGGTCCATCACATCATTCCAAGTGTACAATCCGTAGCCGATCAAAGCAGTCAATACGATAGTAGGAATGGTCGTCCAGATCAATTCTAGCTTGTGACTGTCAGCATAAAAGAGTGCTTTTCTGTTGTTAATCCCTCTGTATTTGAACGAGAAATAGAACAGTAAAAATTGAGTGGCAAATTGCACAACTCCAATCAAGACAAAGGTGATTAAAAATAAATTGTCGTCATTTTCTCCCTCTACTGAAGCTGATTCGGGCAACATGATGTCGTTCATAAAAAACAAACAATAAGTCATCAAAAGGTAGAATCCAATCAAAAAGATTAAAAAGAATTTTCCGTGAATGTCGTTGTCTTTTTCAGTAGCTACAGGATTTTCTTCGCTTTTTGCAATGGCGTTTACGGGTTCTCCCTTGTCGTTGTTCAAAATTACTTGTTTGTAACTTGACAAACGATTCAGTTGCCAGATTCCGAGTCCTACTGCGACAGCTATAAAAATGTAAAATAAAGCTAGCATATGTTCTATTTATTTTTGTGAATTAGTTTGTGTGTCTTATTAATATTGGAAGGTTTCGCTTTCATGTAAGAATGGGTTTCCTTTTGCCAACAAAGGCGCTTTTGAGAGGCTTGTAAATACTGAGTAGATAAACAATCCTAAGAAAAACAACAAGGCTCCAATTTCAGGGATTCCAAAGAACCATTGGTCTCCTACTGTTCCTGGCATGATCATGATGAATACGTCCATGTAGTGTCCGAGCAAGATCACGATTCCTCCTCCAATTACAAAGTGAGGGATGCGCTTGTAATCACTGTTGATCAAGAGCAATATCGGGAAGATAAAATTCATGACAACCAACAAGAGGAAGGGCAATTTGTACTCCTCGAAGCGTTGTACAAAATACGTTGTTTCTTCGGGCATGTCTGCATACCAGATCAACATGAATTGTGAGAACCACAAATAGGTCCAAAAAACACTGAATCCAAACATGAATTTCGCCAAATCATGAATGTGGCTGTTGTTTACAAACGGCAGGTGGCCTTTGGATTGCAAATAGATGGTTACGATGGCAATGGTGGTCACTGAAGACACGAGCATGGTGGCAAAAATGTACCATCCAAAAAGTGTGCTGAACCAGTGTGGGTCCAAAGACATGATCCAGTCCCAAGACATCATGGATTCTGTAAATAGGAAGAACAACAAAAACAAAACAGACATCTTAAAGTTTTTCTTGTAGTTTACCAAATCTTTGGCGTTGTCTTGAGCCAAAGATCTTTTTCGAGACCAGTGTCTATATAGGTTCCATCCGGTGATGTATACAATCGCTCTGATCGACCATCCGGGAACGTTTAGCCACCAGCTTTTTCCATCAATAATAGCATCGTAATTTGGGCTTGTCGGATCTACTGTTCCGTCTGCCATCCAGACAAATAAGTGGTGTACGTGGGCAGACCCCAACAATAAAAATACCAGTAAAATTAAGGTGACTGGCAAGAGGTTTCCGGAAATTCCTTCCATGACTCTAAAAAGAACAATGGACCAGCCTGCCTGCGCAACTCTTTGAATGGCATTGAACACCAAAACACCGACAGTGACCAAGAAGAAAAAGAACAAAGCGGCATAAAATGCTGCCCAAGGTCTGTTTTTCAGTTGGTGAAAGACGTGTGCTGCATGAGCATCTTCTTCAGATACTTCGTCGTGGTGGTTGTTATCTTCCTGTGTTGCATGTGCCTCGTGTGAAGCTTCTGAACTGTGCCCTGCTGCCTGATCTTCATGGTGTGCAGGAGCTCCGTGTGCCCCATGTGCTTGGTGTGCATTGTGCATTTGTTCTTTGACTTCTGCTACGGAACTAGGTGTGGTCAAAAACCCGGAAATTACTCCTAGAGCTCCTACGACCATTAATGCCAATGCGATTTTTTTTAATTTGCCTGAAAACTGATACATGTTTGTTCGTTTTGAGTGTTGGGAAGGAAGTGTTGGTTTCGACTCCCGCGACTAGTTCTTTTTATTTCAATAAATCGTTTCTTAGTTTTTGAACGTGGTTGATTACTTGCCAACGTTCTTCAATGGTCAATTGACCCGAGTGCGACCCCATCAAGTTTCTTCCGTACATCAATACGTGATAGATACTTCCTTCTGTGATGTCTCTGTCTTTGTAATTGGGGATTCCTAAGAATTTTTCATTTTTTACAAGGGGGCCTTGTCCGTCTCCCTTTTTACCGTGGCATACCACGCAGTATATTCCGTAGAGTGCTTCTCCTTTTTTACTGTTAAGGGTATAAGCTGTCAAAGGGGATTTGAATTCCTTTTTAGCAGCTTCGTAGCCCTCGTTTGTATTTGGGTACTCGTAAGGAACGTCTCCTCTCGAGATGGTTCCGGCCACGGGTTTCTGTGCGGATTGTCCATTTTCGTACAATTCATTTTCCGAATAAGTCTCGTGAGGTAGTGCTTGGTACATGTCTGGCATGTATTGCAGCTGTCGTTTTGTTTTGTCACCACATGAGATGGCGGTCACTACGATCGACAGAAAGATTGCTTGCTTAAGGATACGATTCATCATGCGCTTAGTTCTTATCAATTACGTTTATTTCTACTGCTCCAGTTTCATGCAAGAGAGCGGTCAATTCTTTTTCGTTGTCATGCACAGAGATTTCCATCAAAAAATGGTCGTCTGTGGTTCTTACATCTGGATTTTCAGCTTCTTTGAAAGGCCATATTCTGCTTCGCATATAGAAGGTGATGACCATCAAATGCGCTGCAAAAAAAACGGTCAATTCAAACATGATTGGCACAAAGGCCGGCATGTTTTCAACCCAACTGAAATTGGGTTTTCCTCCGATGTCTTGTGGCCAATCTTCAATCATCATATAATTGGTCATCCAAATGGCAAAAGACAAACCTGTCAATCCGTAAAGGAAAGCGGTGATGGCGAGTTTGGTAGGTGCCAACCCCAAGGCTTTGTCCAATCCGTGAACAGGAAATGGCGTAAAAACTTCATCGATATGGTGGTGTGCTGCTTTGACTTTCTTGACAGCATCCATCAAAATATCATCATCGTTGTAGAGGGCGTGTATTACTTTGTTACTCATGGCTTCCGTCTCTTAATTTTTTATAATTTTCTCCTGATACTTTCAAAATAGATTTTACCTCTGCCTGTGCAATTACAGGGAAGGTTCTGGCATACAATAGGAACAGTACTCCAAAGAATCCGATGGTTCCGATAAAGACACCTACGTCTACAAAGGTGGGTTCAAAACGTGTCCAAGTAGAGGGCAAGTGTCCTTTACTCAATACAATCGCAATGATATCAAAACGTTCAAACCACATTCCGATGTTGATGGCAATAGAAATTAAGAAAGAGCCTATAAAACTCACTCTGATTTTCTTGATCCACAACAGTTGAGGGATGGCAATGTTGAACAATATCAACGCCCAGAATGCCCATCCATAAGCTCCGGTAGCAGCTCCAACAGACATGTAGGTAAAGTTTTCATAAGGACTTCCCGTATACCATGCAATAAAGAATTCTGAGGCATAGGCTACGGCAACAATTCCTCCTGTCAGCATGATCACCATGTTCATGTATTCAACGTGCAAACGGGTAATGTAGTTTTCGAGATTGGTCACTTTCCTCATGACTCCTAACAAAGTTTGCACCATCGCAAACCCTGAAAAGATAGCTCCTGCAACAAAGTAGGGAGGGAAAATGGTAGAGTGCCATCCCGGATTGATGGAGGTGGCAAAATCCATGGATACAATAGTGTGTACCGATAGTACCAGGGGAGTGGCCAAACCGGCCAATACCAAAGAAACTTCTTCAAAACGTTGCCAGTCTTTGGCTCTACCCGACCATCCAAAGCTTAACAAAGCGTATATTTTCTTTTGGAAAGGCTTGATGGCTCTGTCGCGCAACATGGCAAAATCAGGAAGCAATCCTGTCCACCAAAAGACCAAGGATACTGACAAATAGGTAGAGATGGCAAATACATCCCACAACAAAGGCGAGTTGAAGTTTACCCACAGCGATCCAAATTGATTTGGAATCGGCAATACCCAATAGGCGTTCCATGGACGTCCCATGTGAATGATTGGGAACAAACCTGCTTGAAATACTGCAAAAATGGTCATGGCTTCCGCAGAGCGGTTGATGGCCATTCTCCAACGTTGACGGAACAAGAGCAATACTGCTGAGATCAATGTCCCTGCATGTCCAATACCAACCCACCAAACAAAGTTGGTGATGTCCCAGGCCCATCCAATGTTCTTGTTCAATCCCCACACACCAATTCCTGTACCGATGGTATAGAGGATGCATCCGATTCCCCATGAAAAGGCAATCAATGAAATTGTAAAGGCGATGTACCAGTTCTTGTTTGCTTTTCCTTCGATAGGCTTTGCAATGTCAACCGTAATATCGTGGTAACTTTTATCTCCTAATACTAAGGGTTCTCTGATAGGTGCTTCGTAATGAGACGACATATTTGTTCTTTTATTTATTGTTGTACGATTGAAAGGCGGTAGCTTTTGCGAGCCTTCCTCCTCTCGAACTTTTAATTTTTACTACTCGGTTATGCTTCTTCCGTGTTTCTGACTTTGACTTGATACACGACGTTGTTATCGGTTCCTATTGCTTCTAACAAACGGTAAGCTCTTTTGTCTTCTTTCAAGGCTACGATAGGGTCTTTTTCTTCGTTGACATCTCCAAATACCAAGGCTCCTGTCGCACAGGCTGATGAACAAGCGGTTGCATTGTTGAATTCTCCTGCGGCAACTTTTCTACCTTCTTTTTTAGCATTCAAGATGACTTGTTGTGTTCCTTGGATACAGAACGAACATTTTTCCATCACTCCTCTCGAACGAACTGCAACATCTGGGTTCAATACCATTTTTCCGTAATCGTCATTCATATTGAAATCAAATTCACTGTTTTCATTGTATTTGAACCAGTTGAAACGACGGACTCTATACGGACAGTTGTTGGCGCAATACCTTGTTCCGATACACCTGTTGTAAGTCATTTGGTTTTGACCTTGGCGTCCATGGGTGGTCGCTCCTACCGGACAAACTGTTTCACAAGGTGCGTGGTTACAATGCTGACACATGATTGGCTGGAAAGCTACTTGCGGATTCTCAGCTGGTGTTTCGAGCGTGTAGTAATCTTCGACTGCGTCTGAGGTCGAGTTTTTGTTTAGTTTTCTTTCATCAGAAGCAGCATCTAGCTCCGAAGAGTAGTAGCGGTCAATGCGCAACCAATGCATGTCTCTCCCGACGCGTACTTCGTGTTTTCCAACTACGGGTACGTTGTTTTCTGCATGACAAGCAACGACGCAAGCCCCACATCCTGTACAAGCTGTCAAATCGATGGACAAGTTGAAATGGTGACCGATGCTGCGGTCATGGTCGTCCCACAAATCGACAGTCGTTACGTCTACTTCTTCGTGTTTTAAGGAAACTTTCGTGACCTCATTCCAAGATGTTTTCGGATCGATGTTTTTGTCGTTGTAGGTTGCAAAAGAGGTTTCTTTTAAGATTTCGTACCTCCCTGCTATGGTGTGTTGCAATTGTTCACAAGCAAATTTGTGTGTCCCCGATGTTTTGACGAGGCTTGCAAGCTGCACGTTGTTAAAGTCTGTCGCCAAGACATAGGCATTGACTCCAACTTGCATTTCTGTTTTGATGGCTTTTGATTTCCCGTATCCCAAGGCCAATCCAAGTGTTCCTTTGGCTTGTCCGGGTTGGATCAATACGGGTACGTTTTCTAGCACAACTCCGTTAACGGTGATGTTTGCATAATCTCCATCGATGGCTCCGTTGTCTTTTACTGGATTTGAAAATTCCAGGGCGGTTGCATCGGCTTGAGAAATGGTCAAATAGTTGTCCCAAGAAGCTCTGGTGATGGGATCGGGCAATTCCTGCAACCAAGGGTTGTTAGCTTGTTCTCCGTTTCCAAGTGCTGTAGAACTATACAAAGTCAATTCGAAGTCTCCTTCTTTGACAGCCGCTTTTAGAGCATCTGCAGCAGCTGCCACATTGATTTTTTTGGATTTCAATATTTTGGATGTGCTTTTTACAAAGATCCCGTCGTGCAAGGCTTGGTTCCAAGAGGTTCCCCCGAGTACGTTGGTTTTCCAAAAATCTCTTAGGTATTCGTAATACGATGCCGTATTTCCTGTCCAAGACAACAAGCAGTCTTGAAATTGTTTGGTGTCAAACAAAGGATTGATGGTGGGCTGTGTCAAACTCGTGCTTCCTTCTGCAATGCGAACATCTCCCCAAGATTCTAGGTAGTGAGGGGTAGGCAATGCGTAATTTGCTTCGCTCGCTGTTTCGTCTTCGCTGGAAGCAAAGGCAACAGAAAGCTTTACTTTTTTCAATCCCGCTACAAAGTCCGCGCTGTTGGCCAAGGTATAGACTGGGTTGGTGTTGTATGTGATCAGAGCGCCTACTTTTCCGGCGTTCATCTCCGCAAGCAATTCCGCAACAGCTGCGTCGTTTCCTTGTCGTGTGTATTTGACGGCTTTGGTGTCCAAAACCTTACTTTTTAATTTTTGGTTCAAAGCCAAGGCGAGCAACTGTGCATTTTTGTCTTGAATTCCTGTGACAACTACTGCTTTGGAACCTGCTTTTTTCAACTGGATGGCTGCTTTGGCGATTTCGGCATCTTTGGCAGTTGCTTTGGATGGCAAACGCTCTCCCGTAACGGCATTGTACAAGTTGATCAACGCATAGTGTTGAGCAGAAGGTTTTAAGACCACTCTTTTGTCTGCATTGGCTCCGGTAAGAGACATGTTGGACTCTATGTGAATGTGTCGTGACATTTTCCCTTTCGATACTTTTCTACCTGCGGCATAGCTTTTGTCAAAACCTCCTCCTTGCCAATCTCCTAAGAAGTCTGCTCCGATAGAAACAATGGTTTCCGCTTGTGAAAAATCGTAGTTTGGCAAGGCTCTTTTTCCGTAAGCGGCTTCGAAAGCATCTAGGGCAGCTGTTTCAGAAATGGCGTCGTATTGGATGTGTTGTACGTTTCCGTAGGATTTGGCAAACGTAGCAATTAGTTTTTCAGTAGAAGGACTGGCCAAGGTACCGGTCAAGAGAACAATTTTTTCTCCAGCTGTTTTAAGCGCAGTCAAAGTCGCTTTTATTTGGGCATCTGCATCGGACCATGAGGTGTCATTTGCATTGACTTTGGGACCTTTCAAACGCAAACTGTCATACAAAGACAATACAGAGGCTTGTACACGGGCGTTGGTCGAACCATTTGCTTCTTTGTTGGGTTTGATCAAGATTGGTCTTCCCTCTCTTGTTTTGACCAATACATTGGCAAAGTCAAAACCATCTGCAATGGTACTTGCGTAGTAATTCGCAATACCTGGAATGATTTCATCGGGCTGAACTACATAAGGAATCGATTTGACGACAGGCCCCTCACAGGCTGCCAAAGAGACCGCTGCTGTAGAAAAACCGACATATTTTAAAAAGTCACGTCGAGAGGTGGAAGAATCTTCCAAGGTCTCTTTATCTCCCAAAAATTCATCTGTAGCAATGTCTGTTACAAATTCTTTTTCTTCCAATTTAGCAACAATCGAACTGTTTTCGTTTAGTTCTTCAACACTTTTCCAGTATTTTTTGTTAGATGCCATGTTATTTAATTAAATTAAAAATGAAGAATGAAAATAGAAAAATTACCTGTTTGATTTGGCTGTTTGCAGTAGGGTCCTCAGCAGGTTTTTATTCTCTTGGCATTCTTTTATTATTTTTTTGTGTTCTTTCTTATAAGGCTTGTTGTCGCTACGGACAACCGGGGCCGATATGCTGTTTTCTATTTTCTTTGAGCGCTGTGTGCAACGATGGTATTCAGTTTTTGCGCACTGTCTTCGAATATCACTTATAGATTAGTAGTGGCATTTTCCACATTCTTTCCCTCCCATTTGAGCGACCGTGACTTTGTCTACACCATACTTTTTGGACAATTCTTCGTGTATATTTTTGTAATACCCGTTTCCGTCCATTTTTACTTTGGTTTCCTTGTGGCAATCGATGCACCAGCCCATGGTCAAAGGAGCGTGTTGGTATACTTCGTGCATTTCTTCCACAGGTCCGTGACATTTTTGGCATTTGACACCTCCTACGGTTACGTGTTGTGAATGGTTGAAGTAAGCGAAATCAGGTAAGTTGTGTATGCGCACCCATTTGATCGGCTCTGTCTCTCCCGTGTATTCGAGGTTTTCAGCGTCCCAACCGGCAGCTTTGTATATTTTTTGAATTTCGTTGTCGTAAAAGGCCTTGCTGTATTCTGGTGTCGCAGTTTCTTCGGAAACCTCTGCAATGTTTTTGTGACAGTTCATACAGACGTTGACGGAAGGGATTCCAGAATGCTTGCTGTGCTTGGCGGAAGAGTGGCAATATTGACAATCTATTTTGTTGTCTCCTGCGTGAATTTTATGTGAAAATGCAATTGGCTGAACGGGTTGGTAACCTTCGTCAACACCTACTCCCAACAAAGTTGAAAATACGACATAGGCTGTCAAAAACAAGAGGAAGATCGTGGCTGCGATTTTTAAAAATCCGTTGTTGCTCTTGAAATAAATCCAAAGGATGATGCATAACAAGATCAACGTAACTATGTAAGAAATCCAGTCTGTTGAGGCTTCTGATTTTTCTTCTACAGGGGCTTGTGCCACAGCAGCACCCATTTTCTTGACCGGGTCCGCGTCCATGTAAGCTATCAAATTGACAAGGTCTGCATCCGAAAGCTGTGGAAAAGCACTCATGGCAGCACCGTTGTACTCTTCGTAAATAGCGATGGCATCGGCATCCCCAGAAGCTCTTAAAGCGTTGTTGTTTCGGATCCAGGCTTTCAACCAAGGCAACTCTCTTCGTTCTGAGATTTTCCCCAAAGCGGGTCCAACCAATTTTTTGTCCAATTTGTGACAAGCAGCACAGTTCGCATTGAACAAGCTTTTTCCAGCTTTGACATCGCCTTGGGCAGACAAATTGAAGGTGATAAGTAAAAAGAAAATAAGACTAGAGACTCCTAATCTCAACGTTTGACTGTGTTTTTGAACACTTTTCATACTGTAAAATATAAATTTTCTATCTTGTTTGGAACAATTTTTTCTCTTTTAAGAGAAAGAATCTAATACCTCGAAATATTGTGCAAAAATAAGACATAATACTAATATTGAAAATGAAATCAGAAAAGGAAAATATAATTTATACTCGTTCTAAATAAGTATTTTCGACCCTTTGCTAAGCAGCAAACATTTATTTTTGTAGAAATCTTAGTTCTCATGAAAAACAAGCAGGTATGGATGGCGGTTTTCGCCTTGTTCTTTTTTGGAAGTATACACGCACAAAGCGAGGCTTTGTCGAGTCTTGACAGTCTGATTTTAAAAAAAAGAAGCTTTAACAAAACCCAAAAAAAGGGCTTTTGCATTCAGTTGTACAACGGGAATGAAAAAACGGCTGTGGCAAAAATGGACAAATTCCATCAAGATTTTCCAACATTGAAAGTGTTTCGGATTTACCAAGTGCCCGAATGGAAAATCCGTACCGAAATTTTTAAAACCCGTCTGCAAGCGGACCGTACTCTCAACCGAATCAAAAAGAAATATCCCGGAGCAAGGGTGCTTTAAATGCAAGCAGGACGATTGTCACTAAAATTATCACGGTTGATTTTTTGCACCCAGCATCGGATTTTTCAAGTATAATCAAGGCTTTGCAGACCTGTATTTTTTATCAGAGCAAAGCGATTGAAAAGACAAAAAGCGTTCCAAAAAAAATCCTCCACCGCGGATTGCTGTGGAGGATTTTTAATCCAATTATTTTGAAGTCAAGGCTGCGCTTTGCTCAGGGCCTACAAGGGTTTATTTCAACTTTTTCTTGACTGCCACTTCGTGGAATGTCTCGATAACGTCACCCACTTTGATGTCGTTATAGCCTTTGATTTGCATTCCACAATCGTATCCTTTTGCGACTTCTTTTGCATCGTCTTTGAAACGTTTCAAAGCGGTAAATTCTCCGGTGTGAACCACGATCCCTTCTCGGATGACACGCAGTTGAGAGTCTCGGAAGACTTTCCCTGTCAAGACCATAGATCCAGCAATGTTTCCAACTTTGGAAATCTTGTAGACTTCTCTGATTTCCGCAGTTCCCGTGATTTCTTCTTTCATGTCTGGAGACAACATGCCTTCCATCGCGTCTTTTAAGTCATTGATGGCATCGTAGATGATCGAGTACATACGGATGTCCACTTCTTCTGTATCTGCAATCGTTCTGGCACTTCCTGAAGGACGTACGTTGAACCCAATCACAATGGCGTCAGAGGCCGAAGCCAACAAGACATCGGATTCGGTAATGGCACCTACTGCTTTGTGAATGATATTTACTTGTATTTCTTCCGTAGATAGTTTTTGGAAAGAATCTGTCAAGGCTTCTACAGAACCGTCTACATCTCCTTTTAGAATGATGTTCAATTCTTTGAAATCGCCCAAAGCAATTCTTCGTCCAATCTCGTCTAAGGTAATGTGTTTCTGAGTTCTTACTGACTGTTCGCGTTGTAATTGAGAACGTTTGGTCGCAATCTGTTTGGCTTCTCTTTCGTCTTCAAAGACATTGAACTTGTCACCTGCTTGAGGTGCGCCGTCCAATCCTAGCAATGAAACAGGGGTTGAAGGGCCTGCAACTTTAAGGCTCTGTCCTCTCTCGTCAAACATGGCTCTTACTTTTCCACTGTGCCTACCTGCCAATACATAATCTCCAATTTTTAGCGATCCCGCTTGTACCATAATGGTCGAAACATAACCTCTTCCTTTGTCGAGAAGGGCTTCTACCACCGTTCCGGACGCTCTCTTATCGGAATTTGCTTTCAAATCTAAAATCTCAGCTTCCAACAATACTTTTTCAAGCAGTTCGTCGATTCCTTGTCCTGTCTTTGCAGAAATATCGTGGGATTGGATTTTTCCTCCCCAGTCTTCTACCAACAAGTCCATAGAAGCCAATTGTTGCTTTACATTGTCTGGATTTGCGGCTGGTCTGTCTATTTTGTTGATGGCAAAAACAATCGGAACACCAGCTGCCTGTGCATGGCTGATGGCTTCTTTGGTTTGTGGCATCACATCGTCATCAGCTGCGATGACAATGATGACCAAATCCGTTACTTGGGCTCCACGTGCTCTCATGGCTGTAAATGCCTCGTGACCTGGAGTATCCAAAAACGCGATGCGCTGTCCACCTGCCAATTCAACAGAATAGGCTCCGATGTGCTGTGTAATTCCTCCAGATTCTCCAGCGATTACGTTTGCTTTACGGATGTAATCCAACAAGGATGTTTTTCCGTGATCTACGTGTCCCATCACAGTAATGATTGGTGCACGCGGTGTCAAATCTTCTTCTCTATCCACTTCTTCTTGGATGGACTCTTCTACTTCGGCACCGATAAACTCAACAGAATAATTGAATTCGTCTGCGACGATGGTCAAGGTCTCAGCATCCAAACGTTGGTTCATGGTCACCATCATTCCCAAAGACATACAGGCAGAAATGATTTGTGTAGGAGAGACGTCCATCATCGTGGCGACTTCACCGACAGTAACAAACTCTGTTACTTTCATTATTTTGCTCTCTGCAGCTGCTTGCTCTAGATCTTTGTCCGTTTGTTCACGGTGCAAATCTCTTTTCTCTCTACGGTATTTGGCCCCTTTGTTTTTACTCGATTTCCCTTGCAAACGCTCCAAGGTTTCACGTACTTGTTTTTGTACTTCTGCTTCTGTAGGCTCTTCTTTACTGACCGGAGTTGCTGCACGTCCTCGACCTCTATTAAAAGGAGCTCTTGCGCCTCCAGGTCCATTCGGCCTAGGTCTTTGTGTATGATTTGCAGGCTTGACGATTCTTTTTCGTTTCTTTTTGTCAGCGCTTGCCGCTGTTTTGGGGTCTTCTTTCTTTTTCTTAGGACGCTCAAATTGCTTCAAGTCAATCACGGTACCTGTCAATTTCGGTCCGTCCAATGTTTTGTATTGTGTGACAACCTTTTCTGCATCTTCGGCTGCGACCTCTTTTTCTCCTACTTTCTTTTTTGCAGGTGCTGGTTTTTCTTCTTGAAATGTTTGGGCTTTGTCAATTTCTTTTTGGGCAACAGGTGCCTTGGCTTGCGCTTTGGGGATTGCAGGAGTTTTGACATCGGGAACCTTCGCTTCTGAACTTGCTTTTGGTTTGTCAGCGACAGGAGCTTTTTCAGGAGCTGCTGTGCTCGCGTCAACATCAATTTTCCCAACGGTCTTGACTTCCAGTTTTTCGGCTTTTGCACGAACGACGACGCGACGAGTTTCCTCTTCTTTTCGTTTTTGTTCGAACTCTGCTTCTTGTGCCAAGCGAAGTTCTTCCTTTTCTTTCTTGATTTCTTCCCCTACTTCTTTGGAAGCTGCTCTCTTGTTTTTATCCGTCTGAAAACCATCCAATAAGACTTCGTAGACATCGTTGGAAATTTTTGTAGTAGGACGCGCCTCTACTTCAAAGCCCTTGCTTGTTAAGTGCTCAACAGCTCTGTCCAATGAAATGTTCAGTTCTCTAAGAACTTTGTTGAGTCGTATTGTTTTGTTTTCAGCCATGTCTTATGTCTAAACTTTTTTTATTTGTTTGCGGATTTTATGCCTCAAATTCTTCTTTCAATACTCTTTGTACGTCAAGAATTGTTTCTTCTTCTAAATCTGTTCGTTTGATCAATTCCTCAACACTTGTCTCCAATACGCTTCTAGCCGTATCTAGCCCTATTTTTTGGAATTCTACAATCACCCACTCTTCGATTTCATCGGAGAATTCTGCCAATTCTACATCTTCGTCTTCAACTCCTTCTCGTTGTACGTCGATTTCAAAGCCTGTCAATTCACTTGCCAATCGGATGTTGACTCCTCCTCTACCAATGGCTCTTGAAACTTCTTCAGGTTTTAAAAAGACATCCACGCGTCCTTTCTTTTCCTCTGTAGGCTCTTCTAAAATGGTCATGGAGACAATTTTTGCAGGACTCAAAGCTCTGGCGATAAACAACTGTGTGTTTTTTGTGTAATTGATCACATCGATGTTTTCATTACCAAGTTCGCGGACGATACCGTGAATCCGTGATCCTTTCATTCCGACACAGGCACCTACAGGGTCAATTCTGTCGTCGTAAGAGTCTACGGCTACTTTGGCTTTTTCTCCAGGTATTCTCGCTACTTTTTCAATCGTAATGAGTCCGTCAAAAACTTCGGGGATTTCTTGTTCAAACAATTTGGTTAAGAATCCTGGTGCGGTTCTAGACAAAATAATGACCGGCTTGTTGCCGCGAAGTTCTACACTCTTGATCACTCCTCTTACAGACTCTCCTTTTCTGAAGAAATCAGAACGAATCTGCTCACTTTTGGGCAAAACCAATTCGTTTCCTTCATCGTCCAAGAGAATGATTGCATTGTGTTTGATATGGTGCACTTCTGCAGCGTACAAATCTCCCTCCAACTCTTTGAATTGTTTGAATATATTGGTGCTGTCGTGCTCGTAAATTTTTGAAATCAAGTTCTGACGCAAGGCTAAAATGGCTCTTCTTCCCAATTGAAACAACTTCACCTCTTCGGATACGTCTTCTCCAATTTCAAAATCTGGCTCTATTTTTCTGGCTTCTGAAATTTCGATTTCTTCGTTGTCATCCTCTGACATCCCATCTGCAACCACAACACGATTTCTCCATATTTCGAGATCTCCCTTGTCTGGGTTGATAATGATGTCAAAGTTTTCATCCGATCCAAACTTGCGTTTCAACGCCGCTCTAAAAACTTCTTCAAGTATTGACATCAGTGTAACTCTGTCAATGCTTTTGTCATCTTTGAACTCTGAAAATGAATTTATTAAATCTATATTTTCCATTTCATCCTTTTACTTAAAAAATTAGCTTCACTTTTGCTTCTACTATTGCATCGAAGGCGATGCGTTCCTTTTTTTCTACGGTTCTTTTTCCTTTGCCAATCGGTTTGGGCTCGCGCGCTTTCCATTCCAATTCTATGGCTTCTTCCAAAACGGCCACCAAAGTCCCTTCTAGGGTTGTCTCCGGTGTTTTTACCTGAAGTGTTCTTCCAATGTTTTTTTGATATTGTCGGAGGACTTGTAGCGGTTTTGAGATATCTGGAGAGCTGACTTCCAAACTGAAATCTTCTTCTTCGCGGTCCAAATTACCTTCTACAGCCCTGCTGATCCGAATGCATTCGTTCAAAGCAACTCCCGCATCTCCGTCAACTTCTACCAAAATCTTACTATCTGGCAGCAATTGCAAATCAATCAAAAACAAAGATGGGTTTTCTTTCAAAGCAGCTTCCACCAATAATCTCACACTTTCTTTGTCCATATTTGGTATAAAAAGAGGGGACTTTTAAGGTCCCCTTCATTTACAATTTCCTTGATTTTACGGTGCAAAGATAAGAACAATTATCCAAATAGCAAAAACGATTGCCAAATTCCACTGTAAAAAAAGCCGATTCCAAAATATCTTGCTCCTAATTCATAAAAACAAGCCCTCAATGCCTTTCGTGAAAAGAATGCTTTTGCTCCCTGTTTTTAAAAACAGGACTTTCCGAAAAATAGATGTGGCAGTCCTTTTTTACCTGATATGCATCGATGGTTTTCTATTTGAACCCTTTGGTAAATACTAGGTAAAGTGTGGCAATTAGAAAAAAGACAGTGACTGCACTGTAAAGGAATAAAAAGACTATTTCGAACAAAGTGAACCCTTCTACGCTCGCTTTTAAAAAACTTCTAAACGAAGAAATAAAACGCGCTATTTTCGATGTTTTTTTATTCCACTTGACGGAGTTGACTTCTAATTTCATAGCAGATCCATTTGAATTAAAACAATTGACTGAGGAAATCTTAAGTTGATTCGTTTTAAAAAAAAAAGGGGGGAGGGGGAGTCTTAGAAAGCCTTTTTTTACAGGCCTCCCTTAAAAAAAGCAAAACAGCCTTTGATAAACAATTTACTAAAAAAAAATAACAAATGTTAATTTTTTTTAAGCAGCTTCTACAAAAACCGTTCGTAAACAACCCAAATATTCCCTATTCACAAATACACTGAACCTTTGATACACTGAAGAATGCATTGGTACAAAAAAGTAAATTTGCACAAAAAAACAACGACACACACTGCGTAAATCGTTTGCCTCCTATAAAAAAATTGAGAGCAACCTCATCAAAGAATGATGGCATTTATTTGCCACATCTCTCAAGAATGTTTGTAAAAATCTGTCTCCAAAATTTGCAAAAACCCGTACCTTTGGGTTCTTAAAGAAACAGCAGGGTACAAAAAAAACAAATACGAGGTTTTGGTCACAAGGCCTGTTAAATCGATTTCAGAAAGCATGTTTTCAGCAGAAGAAAAAACACAGTACAGCCGGCATTTCCTATTGGACCAAATAGGTCCTCAAGGACAATCAAAACTCAAAAACAGCAAGGTTCTTGTTGTAGGAGCCGGTGGTTTGGGCTGCCCTATATTGCAATACTTAACCGCAGCAGGAGTCGGAACGATTGGCATTGTAGACCCTGACGTTGTGGAACGAAGCAATTTACAACGTCAGATCCTATACACCGTCGACGACCTCGGGAAATCCAAGGCTGTCTGCGCTGTCAAGCACTTGCAACAGCGCAATCCCTTTGTAAAGTTCAACATACACAACACCCTTCTCAATACCTCCAATGCCCTCTCACTTTTCGAGCAATACGATATCATCGCAGACGGTTCGGACAATTTTCAAACACGCTACCTCTGCAACGATGCCGCAGTCATTGCTCAAAAACCATTGGTCTACGGAGCCATCTTTAAATTTGAAGGACAGGTGAGTGTCTTCAATTACAAGAAGGGACCTACCTACCGCTGCCTATTTCCTATACCGCCAAAAGCAAACAGCATCCCCAATTGTTCAGACATCGGCGTATTGGGTGTTTTGCCAGGGATTGTCGGATGTTTTCAAGCCAACGAACTGCTCAAAATCATCTGCGGTTTGGAAGGTGTTTTGAGCGGAAAACTGCTCTCTTTTAACGCCCTCACCTTGGAACAGCGTTTTTTAAAATTTCCGAAAAACAACGCCTTAAAGATCGACAAACTCATCGATTACGAAGTCTTTTGCGGCCTTCAACCCACTGGATTTGAAATCACACCCGAAAATTTCAACCGCAGTGTTTCTGATGTAAAATACGTCTTGTTGGATGTTCGAAAAGAGGTGGAACGCGCCCAATTTCACTTGGGAGGAATGCACATCCCCTTACACGAGCTCCCCCAAAAAATCAAGAACATCGCTGCTCAGGAAAATATTGTCGTCTACTGCGAAGTAGGGCAGCGCAGTCTCTTGGCAACGCGCTTGATCTTAGAAAAATACCCCGATAAAAAAGTGTTTAGTTTGCAAGGAGGCCTTCAAGCTTGGAAAAAGACAAACAAACACAAAACCCTATAAAAAATACTGTATGAATCCCTTGTTAGAAAAATTTACAAACTCCTACGAAACAGCTCCCTTTTCTCAAATTAAAAGCGCCCATTTCAAACCGGCATTTCAAAAAGCCATCGAAGAAGCCAAAGCCGAAGTTGCTGTGATTGTCGACAATTCCGAAATCCCCTCTTTTGAAAACACCACTGTTGCCCTCGAAAATTCTGGAAAGCTCCTGGACCGAGTCTCAAACATTTTCTTCAATCTAAACGCTGCAGAAACAAACAAAATATTGCAACAAATCGCCCAAGAAGTCTCCCCTTGGTTGTCGGCATTTTCCAACGACATCCGGCTCAACGAACCCTTGTTTGAAAAAGTAAAAACAGTCTACGATTCCCGAGACAGCATTCACTTGAACTCCGAAGAAAGTATGTTGTTGGAAAAGCAGTACAAAGGCTTTTCGAGAAACGGAGCCAACCTCCAAGAAAAGGACAAAGCGACCCTGCGAGAAATCGACACCCAGTTGTCCCAACTTTCCTTGCAATTCGGCGAACATGTATTGGCAGAAACCAATGCCTACGAACTACACATTCTTAAAAAGGAACAACTCAAAGGCCTTCCAGAAGGAGCCTTGGAAGCAGCTGCTCAGACCGCTGCTCAAAAAGGAAAAGAAGGTTGGCTCTTCACATTGGACTACCCAAGTTACATGCCTTTTATGACCTACCTGCAAGACCGCTCCCTACGGAAAGAGATGGCGCTTGCCTTTGGAAAAAGAGCTTTTAGTGGCAATGAATTCGACAACCGAGAAATTGTGTTGAAAATCGCAAAACTACGCCACCAACGAGCCGTTCTGTTGGGCTATGCAAGTCATGCCCATTTTGTCTTGGAGGAGCGCATGGCAGAAACCCCACAGACCGTTCTTGACTTTTCCAACGAGCTTTTGGAAAAAGCCAAGCCCGCCGCCCTAAAAGATTTTGAAAGTTTGCAGGCCATCGCAAAAAAAGAGGGCATCAAAGAACTCCAAAAATGGGATGGGGCTTATTACAGCGAAAAATTAAAAAAAGAACTGTTCGATTTTGACGAAGAAGCATTGAAACCCTACTTTCAGCTGGAAAATGTGTTGGAAGGTGCATTTGCAGTAGCCCACAAACTTTTTGGACTGTCTTTCGAAAAAGTGGCTGACATTGACACATACCACGAAGATGTAACTCCCTACAAAGTGACCGATGAGAATGGCAAGTACATCGCCATTTTCTACACGGATTTCTTCCCTCGAAAAGGAAAACGCAACGGTGCGTGGATGACGTCTTACAAAAGCCAATACTTCAAAGACGGACACAACAGCCGTCCCCACATTTCGAATGTCTGTAACTTTACAAAGCCGACAGCTACCAAACCTTCTCTATTGACCTTTGGCGAGGTCACTACCTTGTTTCACGAATTTGGACACGGGCTACACGGCATGTTGGCCAACACCACCTATGCAAGCCTGTCTGGAACGAGTGTCGCTTGGGATTTTGTAGAACTCCCCAGTCAAGTGTTTGAAAACTGGTGCTACGAGGAAGAAGTGCTCCAGCTCTTTGCCAAACACTACGAAACAGGAGAGGTGATTCCGATGGAATTGGTCCAAAAAATAAAAAAAGCAGCGAACTTTTTAGAAGGTATGCAGACCTTGCGTCAATTGAGTTTTGGACTGCTGGATATGAGTTGGCACGGAGCAGACCCTTCAGACATTCAAGATGTCAAAGCTTTTGAAAGCGCTTGTTTTGCCAACACAAAATTGTACCCCGAAGTGGCAGAAAATTGTATGAGTACTTCCTTTTCTCATATTTTTCAGGGAGGCTATTCCTCAGGCTATTATTCCTACAAATGGGCAGAAGTATTGGATGCAGATGCTTTTGAAGCCTTTAAAGAAAAAGGAATTTTCAATAGGGAGCTCGGAGAATTGTTTAAAAACACAGTGCTCTCTAAAGGAGGTACACAAAAACCGATGGAGCTGTACAAAGCGTTTCGAGGAAAAGACCCCACATCAGATGCTTTATTAAAAAGAGCGGGGCTGTTGGAAAACGCGTAGCACTTAGCCCCAAGTTAGTCGACTTCGTTCGTGCCAATACGTTTCTGTAGGCATTTTAGCCCCTTTGAGCTGTTCGATCTCAGAGGGGGTGAGTTGGAAGTTCAAAGCGCATAAGTTTTGAGTCAATTGTGCTGTACTTGCTGCGCCGCTCAGCACCACGTTGGGGCCCAAGGCATCCATACAAAACCGCAGGGCAATTGCATCGATACCGACTTGGTATTTGAGCGCCAACCCTTCGAGGGTTTTGCGAGTTTTTGTCGGCAAAAAGACACGCCCATTTGCCAATCCTTCCTTGACAATCAAAAATCTCTCCGCTCCTTTGAGCTGCTTTAACACATCAAAAGCAGCTTGCTCAAAGAGGTTGTAGGTGACTTGAAAGCTGTCAAACAAAGGCTCGTTTTCCAGACAAAGTTCCGAGGCTTCTAAGAGCAATTCTTTTTGTCTGGGACCGCTGACCGTGAGCCCAATCTGAAGCCCAAACTCCTTTTTCAATTGAAACAAGTGTTGGAGCACTGCGGTGTTCTGCAAGACAGCGCTTTCAAAAGTCGCCGAATGTATCTGATAAACTTTTAGCTTGGGCAACAGGTCTTGGGTGACCTGCCATTGCTCTTTTAATTTTTGAAGAGAATGTTCTTTGACTTCATGCGGTCCTAAAAACCCCAATTTCCAATTGGCTACATAGGTATAGCCCCACTTGGACGAAAAGACCACATCAGCGTGTTTTCTGCTGGCATTCCATTCCTGTAAAAAGGATTCTCCTTTGCCATAGGAAGGTGCCGTATCAAAAAAACGTACCCCACATGCATAGGCCTTGTCCAAAACCAAAAAAGCATTTTCTTTGAAGGCTGCTTCCGATTTGTCAATGGAAACAGCGCTTCGAATGTTTAAATATTCCGGCCTGCCCAAAGCGGCCAAGCCCAATCCTATGGTGCACATAATTTACAGCAGGTTTGTTTGGGTGGTGAAAAAATCACAACTATATTGTGCTACTTTTTAAATTTGAAACGGTACAAGGCATAGGCTAAAATTGCGACCAACAGGTAAGGAAAGAGCATCAGATAGACAATCCCGTCATTGACCCCAGCCGCCATTCCTTGGTCGCCACTTTCAACCACCGCTTTGCACATAGCACATTGGGCATGCACAAAGGACGAAAGACTGACAAAGGCAACAAAAAAAAACGTTTTTAAATTCATGTTCTCTTTCTTAAAAGACTGGTTCAAAACCCTGTTCTCCCCTAAAATTCAGGGCTAATTATCCGTAATAGGGTGCAATCATCCAATACACAACCACTCCCGTGACGGTGACGTACAACCACAGTGGAAAGGTGTATTTTGCTATTTTTTTATGCAGTGCAATCTCATTGCTGATGGCCCTTACATAGGTAATCAAGACAAAAGGAATCACGACGATGGACAACAGGATGTGTGAAATCAAAATAAAGGTATAGAACATTCGTATCCATCCTTCACCTCCGAACTTGGTAGAAACTGAAGTCATGTGGTACAACACGTACATGAGTAAAAACAAAACCGAACAAGCAATCGCTGTTTTCATCAAGTTTTCGTGTGCTTTTCGATGTCCTTTTTTGATCGCCACGACTGCTAATATCAACAATACGGCTGTCAATCCATTGATTGTTGCATAGATAGGCGGTAAAAAAACCGGCAATTCCAAGTCTATTTTAATCAAAAACAAAAGGGCTACTGCTACGGGAATCACCACAGACAAGGCGATGATGAATTTGTTGTATTTTTTCATTTGAGCTATTTATTATTTGTGTTGTGTGCTTGCAAGGATTATTCTTCTAACAAAATTTGAATGTCTTCTTTGAGCATCTCGATGGCTTTTAAATCCAAGCCGTCGTAAAATTTGATGGGGTTGGACTGTTCTCCAACTCGGACTGTTCGAGAGCGAATGTATCCTTTTTTATCCACCAATGCAAACATGCCTGAATGTTCAAAGCCACCTGCAGCTGACTGATTGGTTCCCGCATACAGACGAAAACCCTCGTTGGAAAACCGATAGATTTCCGCTTGGTCTCCTGTTAAAAAATGCCAACTTCGCATGGTCGCTCCTTTTTCTTTCGCGTAGGCTTTTAAGACTTCGGGACGGTCATTTATAGGGTTGATACTGATCGAAGCAATACCAAAATGTGGATTTCCGTAAAATTTGTTTTGGAGCAAAACCGTGTGTTGGGTCATGATGGGACAAATCGTAGGACAGGTGGTAAAGAAAAATTCCACCACGTGTACTTTTCCAGCATAGGTCTGGTTGCTGATTGTGTCTCCCTCTTGGTTGACAAAAGAAAAAGAGGGTACTTTCTCAAAGGTCAACAGCACTTTGTTTTGAGAGCGTTGTTCGTATTCGTTGACCACCCAAATCCCAAAAACAAGAATGACAAAGGAAATTCCGATATAAGAATAGTTTTTCATCTAGTTCAGTTTGGGTTCTTTGACTGCAAATTTGGACTCGTAAAAGAGGACTTTCAAATCTTCGCGCAATTTGTTTTTTAAAATGGCCACCGAGCCGGTATCGTAGCCAAATAGAATGCCCGATGCCACATCTTCATCATCCGTTCTTCCACGAAGATTTAGCTCCTCGTCTATTATAAAAACTTCGGAAATTCCTATTGTGGGATCAAAAACAGCAGGGCTTTCAAAACTGTTGTATACCTGTTGGATTTCAGCTATCGGAAGGCTGACAAACTGCCATTTTTCCAAAGCCACTCCCCCAACTTTTTCCAATTCGGATTGCAGCAATGGAATCAGCGCTGTGTTGGATTCTGGAACCAAGGTGACGACTTGAAATTTCCTGTATTTTGAAGTGCTTTTGTAGATGACCTGGTACAAGTTTAGCATTTTTTGGTAGGTAGCCAAGCTCGGAGTGGTTCCCACTATCGAGACGACGGAGACTTTGTTTCTGAGCAAGTCTGTGGTGGTCATTCCAGATATCTTTTCCGTAAGGGTGGGTAATTTTTCAAAATTGACCTTTCCCGATGCCAAAAACAAAAAGAACAAAAGGGGAACGATAAACGTGCAAAAAAGAATGGCAAATTTCTTTAACTGGTTGGATTTTTTAGACATCTCGTTGTATTAGTGGTCCAAAACTAAACGTTTTGGAATGGTAAAATTACAAAGCAAAAACCGAATCCCAAACATCTGTATGCGAAAAAAGGTGGAAATGTCCACCTTTTTTTTATTCGTTTTTATCAATCTTAATACTTCCAGTTTGTATAGGCAGCTACTGCGTCAAATACATAGTCCCCTTCTATCATCAACAAGGTCGCCAAATAAGGGATCAAAATGACCAAAGGCAAAACGATGGAATATTTCAAACTTATGTTTTCGTCTCCCAAGTGCATAAAATACCAAACAATGTAATAAGCTTTGACAAGGGTCAAAATCAAAAAGAGTTGGTTCAACAAAGAGGTTCCGAGAAATTGTGTTCGGAATAAAAAATCAGGTTTTACAATTCCCAGCACCACCTCTACAAGGGTGATGACGGAAAGGATTCCAAATACTTTCCAGATGATTGCTTTGTGTGCTGCTTCGTTTCCCATGTGCTTTGTTTTATTGAGACTGCTGTCCCGCGCGCTTGCGTCTGACAGTAGTTTTTAGTTGTTCGTATTGTGTTGTAATAAATTTCTTAAATCAAATAGAAGAAGGTAAAGACAAATACCCACACCAAATCGACAAAGTGCCAGTACAGCCCTACTTTTTCTACCATTTCGTAGTGGCCTCTTTTCTCGTAGGTGCCGATCAAGACGTTGAAAAAGACGATGACGTTTAAGACTATTCCCGAAAAGACGTGAAAGCCATGAAAGCCAGTAATAAAGAAGAAGAAATCTGCAAATTGGCTGGATCCGTATTCGTTGACTTCCAAGTTGGCTCCTTCAACCACTCGAGCAGCACGGGATAAAAATTTCAAACCTTCCTCTCGTGAGACGACTATTTTTTGTTTGGTTTCTGGATTTATTTTTTCAATTCTCAGTTGGATCGAAGGGTGTGCTTTGAAACCTGTGAGTACTTCTTGAACGGTATAGGTCGGAATCGTTTCTCCTTTTTCAAACCAAAGTCCGTTGTTTCGCGTGTGTTGTTCTTCGATGTGATCGGCAACCACAAAATCTGACAATGCGATTTGATGTCCGTCTTTGACAAACTGGACGATTTTTCCATCTTTTAACTGAACGGCTCCATAGGATCCTTGTATAAAGTTTTTCCACTCCCAAGCTTGAGACCCCACGAAAATAATTCCTCCGATGATGGTCAAAAACATGTAAAATGTAACTTTCTTTTTGTTCATATGATGTCCTGCATCTACTGCCAATACCATCGTAACTGAGGAAAAGATCAGGATAAAAGTCATCAAGGCTACATAGTACATCGGAGCGTGTACGCCGTGTAAAAAAGGAAAGTGGGTAAACACCTCATCGGCGATAGGCCAAACGTCTATAAATTTAAAGCGTGTCAAACCGTAGGCTGCCAAAAAACCGGAAAAGGTCAATGCATC
>TARA_B110000967_G_scaffold140881_1_pt1 | contig 33090 bp, 29 predicted proteins | sample TARA_B110000967 | Tara Oceans TARA_B110000967 (sample SAMEA4397903) | marine metagenome | biome: Polar Biome; feature: [DCM] deep chlorophyll maximum layer (ENVO:01000326); material: water (ENVO:00002006), including particulate matter (ENVO:01000060) such as... | depth 35 m
GCGCATAGAAAGTCAATGTTAGCAAACATGGCTTGTTCTTTAATCGAACACAAGCGTATCAACACAACGGTTGCCAAAGCCAAAGCTTTAAAGCAATTTGTGGAGCCTTTAATTACAAAGTCTAAAGACGACACGACTCACAACAGACGTATTGTTTTTAGTCGTTTAAGACAAAAAGAATCCATCACTGAATTGTTTGGTGATGTTGCTGCTAAAATTGGCGATCGTCCAGGCGGTTATACACGTATCATCAAACTCGGAAATCGTCTTGGTGATAATGCGGATATGGCAATGATCGAATTAGTAGATTTCAATGAAATTTACAATGCCGATAAACAACCTAAGAAAAAGACTACTCGTAGAAGTCGTAAAGGGGGTGCTGCGAAACCAGTAGCTCCAGTTGTTGAAGCGACAGAAACTCAAGAAGAAGAGTAAATGTTAGTTTTCTATTAAAATATTAAAGGTAAACTGAAAAGTTTACCTTTTTTTTAACCCAATTTTTAACCCATAACTTTTATGAAATTTTATAAATTAATTTTTGCGTTCTTTCTGTCAACGTTCCTTCATGCACAGTATGATGTTACAACCGTTGGAAATGACCCCGCCGCGTCGAACTCTAGTGGAATGTGGATTGTTAACAATGCGGCAGCTGCAAAAATTCAAGGCTCTTTTTACTTATCAGAAGATTGGTTTTCTAAAGGATATTTAACAAGAACAGATGGAAAGGTTGTTACCGTTCTTGGATTAAATTACGATACCAAATCAGATGCGTTTGTAGTTAAAGTTTCTAACGATTCTATTTTCAAGTTTAATGACTCTACAATTAAAGAAGTGAATCTCGGAAACATGAAGTTTAGAAGATATACGAATGTAATTAATGCGAAGCCTTCCTATTTAGAAGTCCTTGCAAACACAAACGATATCGAAATTTTAAAGCACCACGGTAAACAGATTAAACTAGGAGTCAAAAACCCGATGACTCAGGCTTCTACACCAGATAAATATGTAGATGTCAAGAAAATATTTTTTAAAAAAGGGAATGAAGTCACTGAAACCAAGCTTTCGAAAAAGCAATTTTACAAGCTGTTTGATGACAAATCAAAGCTTATAAAGGCCTATGTTTCCAAAAACAGGATGTCTTTGAAAGATGACAAAAACCTCCAAATGATTCTTAATTACTATAATACACTATAATGTTAATAAGCATTTATAATTTTAAGGATAAACTTTTTTAGTTTATCCTTTTTTTTATGCAATTTTGTAAAACTTTATTAGACTACAATAAAATGAAATACACAACACGAAAAAAAGCCATTTTAATTTTAGCAGATGGTACCATTTTTTATGGAAAAGCAATTGGGAAAGAAGGCACCGCTTTTGGAGAAGTTTGCTTTAACACCGGAATGACAGGCTATCAAGAAATCTTTACAGATCCTTCTTATTTTGGACAACTGATGGTCACAACCAATCCACACATTGGAAACTATGGTGTGAACGATTTGGAGATGGAATCGGAGTCTATTAAAATTGCGGGACTTATTTGTAAAAACTTTAGCTACAGTTACTCACGTGTAGATGCGAATGGTTCCCTTGAAGAGTTTTTTGACACCCATAATTTATTTGCGATTTCTGATATAGACACCAGAGCTTTGGTTAGTTATATTCGCGACAATGGTGCTATGAATGCTGTGATATCAACCGATGTTGATGATGTTGAAGGTCTCAAAAAACAATTGGCTGACATCCCTCAAATGGAAGGATTAGAGCTGGCCTCTAAAGTATCTACTAAAGAGCCTTATTACTTTGGTAATGAAAATGCGACCTATAAAATAGCAGCACTTGATATTGGCGTTAAAAAGAACATCTTAAGAAATTTTGCCAAACGAGATGTATATATTAAAGTGTTCCCTTACAACTCAACTTTTGAAGAATTGAGTGCTTGGAACCCCGATGGTTATTTCTTGTCTAATGGTCCCGGAGATCCAGAACCCTTAGTAGAAGCACAAGCCTTGGCTAAAACCATTATCGAAAAAAACTTACCTCTATTTGGGATTTGTTTAGGACACCAAGTTATAGCCCTTGCTAATGGCGTATCTACTTATAAAATGCACAATGGACACAGAGGGATCAACCATCCAGTTAAAAACCTTGTGACAGGCAAAGGGGAAATCACGTCTCAGAATCATGGGTTTGCAGTTCATAAAGAAGAAGCTGAAGCGCATGCGGATTTAGAAGTCACTCATTTGCATTTAAACGATCACACGGTGGCAGGGATTGCTATGAAATCTAAAAACTGTTTTTCGGTACAATACCACCCTGAAGCGAGTCCTGGGCCACACGATTCCTCTTATTTGTTTGATCAATTCATTCAAAATTTAAAATAATTACCTAAAAGAAAGAGGGAGTTCATTCGAACCCTCTCTTTTTTTTATCTTACTACAACGTTTTAGCTAATAATTAGCATAAATCCACTCGAGGATAATCCTAAAAAAATTCATTTTCGTAAATTTGTAAACTATAAATAATTAAAAGACAACACTATGAGTATTATTGTAAACATTCATGCGCGTCAAATTTTAGACTCAAGGGGGAATCCTACGGTTGAAGTTGACGTTACCACTGAAAACGGATATATTGGAAGAGCGGCGGTACCATCGGGTGCTTCTACTGGAGAACATGAAGCGGTTGAATTACGTGACGGCGGATCTGCCTATATGGGAAAAGGCGTTTTAAAAGCGGTTGAAAATGTGAATGCAATTATTGCTCAAGAATTGTTGGGTGTTTCTGTGTTTGAACAAAACCTAATCGATCAAATTATGATTGATTTAGATGGAACTCCAAATAAATCTAAACTTGGCGCCAATGCCATTCTTGGAGTCTCATTAGCAGCGGCGAAAGCGGCAGCGGCAGAACTTGGAATGCCATTATACCGATATGTAGGTGGGGTGAGTGCAAACACGCTTCCAGTCCCAATGATGAACATCATCAACGGAGGATCGCACAGTGATGCGCCGATTGCATTTCAAGAATTTATGGTCATGCCTGTAAAAGCTAAAAACTTTACACATGCCATGCAAATGGGAACAGAAATTTTTCACAACCTTAAAAAAGTATTACACGACAGAGGTTTGAGTACAGCTGTTGGGGATGAAGGTGGTTTTGCTCCAAACTTAGAAGGTGGAACAGAAGATGCTTTAGAAACAATTGCCAAAGCAGTTAAGAATGCAGGTTATACTTTAGGGGATGATGTCATGATCGCTTTGGATTGTGCTGCTGCCGAATTTTATGTCGATGGTAACTACGATTACAGTAAATTTGAAGGGGCTAACGGAAAAATAAGATCAAGTAAAGAACAAGCAGATTATTTAGCGGAACTAGCGGCCAACTATCCAATTATTTCTATTGAAGATGGGATGGACGAGAACGACTGGGAAGGTTGGAAATACCTTACAGACAAAATTGGCGATTCCGTACAATTAGTAGGGGACGATTTGTTTGTGACTAATGTTGAGCGTCTTTCTAGAGGGATCGATAACAGCATCGCAAATTCAATTCTTATTAAAGTAAATCAGATTGGAACGTTGACTGAAACAATTGCTGCTGTGAATATGGCACATAATGCAGGTTACACCTCTGTGATGTCGCACCGTTCTGGTGAAACAGAAGATAATACCATTGCCGATCTTGCAGTGGCGTTAAATACGGGTCAAATAAAAACCGGCTCTGCTTCACGTAGTGACCGTATGGCCAAATACAACCAACTCCTTCGTATCGAAGAAGAGTTAGGAGAAACAGCTTATTTTCCACAAGAAAAAGCATTTAAAATTAAGTAAATAATTTACTTGTTTATATGTTAAAAAAAAGCACCTTTTGTAGGTGCTTTTTTTATATACTTGGTCAGAGATTTATTCAAGTGTAGTATGTACTATGAAACATTAGTTTTAAAATATATAAAAACACATATACATTCTCTTTTAGGCTCTTCGGTAAAACATTTTTTTTTCGTAAATTCGCTACTCTTTAAATATTTACAAATAATATATCCTGAAAGATGTCAGATAAAGCAATTTTAGAAATTAATGGTCAAAAACATGAGTTCCCAACAATTATGGGTTCTGAGAATGAAGTCGCGATTGATATTAGCTCGCTACGAGCAGTAACAGGCGGCGTCACTACCATTGATCCAGGTTTCAAAAACACGGGTTCTTGCGTGAGTGAGATTACATTTCTGGATGGCGAAAAAGGCATTCTTAGATACAGAGGCTATTCGATTGAAGAATTGGCCGAAAAAGCAGACTTTTTAGAAGTCGCTTATTTATTGATTTTTGGCGAGTTACCTACCAAAGAGGCGTTAGCTAAATTTCATACTGATATCAAATCCGAGTCTATCGTCGATGACGATATCAGAAAAATAATAGATGCATTTCCAAAATCGGCGCATCCAATGGGCGTGTTGTCGTCACTTACCAGTGCATTGACCGCCTTTAATCCAACGTCGGTTGACGTAGATTCACCCGAAGATATGTACAATTCTGTCGTACGGATTTTAGGAAAATTCCCGGTATTAGTGGCTTGGACCATGCGTAAAAAACGAGGCTTGCCACTCGATTATGGAGATAACTCCTTAGGCTATGTGGAAAACGTCTTAAAAATGATGTTCAAGCAGCCCAATGAAGAGTACGTCCAAAACGAAGTACTGGTGAATGCTTTAAATAAATTACTTATCCTTCATGCCGATCATGAGCAAAACTGTTCGACGTCTACGGTTCGGATCGTTGGTTCTTCGCATGCAGGCTTGTTTGCGTCCATCTCTGCAGGAATCTCTGCACTTTGGGGCCCCCTTCATGGCGGTGCAAATCAAGCAGTTTTAGAAATGTTGGAAGCGATCAAACAGGATGGCGGAGATACCAAAAAATACATGGCAAAAGCCAAAGATAAAAGTGATCCTTTTCGATTAATGGGTTTTGGGCATCGAGTTTATAAAAATTTCGATCCCCGTGCTAAAATAATCAAAGTTACTGCCGATGAAGTTTTAAACGATTTAGGGGTTGAAGATCCCATTTTAGACATCGCAAAGGGACTCGAACAAGAAGCGTTGACCGATGCGTATTTTATCGACAGAAAATTATATCCGAATGTTGATTTTTATTCTGGAATTATTTACCGTGCCATGGGCATCCCTGTTGAAATGTTCACAGTGATGTTTGCATTAGGGCGTCTTCCAGGTTGGATTGGACAATGGCGTGAAATGCGTTTGCGTAAAGAGCCGATTGGACGTCCACGTCAAATTTATACAGGCAGTACACAGCGCCCGTTTAAGTCCGTCTCAAAATAATGGCCCGCAACGCAGGTCTATCACATCCATTAACACTAAGCGTTCATAACGAGTATGCACGTTTAAGGGCGGTTCTGTTAGGGACTGCACAAAGTAATGGTGCAACTCCTTCGGCAGAATCTTGTTATGACCCCAATAGTTTAGTACATGTTTTAGATGGCACTTATCCAACGGAAGCCGATATGCAAAATGAAATGGCAGCAGTCATGGACGTGTTTAAAAAATATGATGTCGATGTATTTCGACCCAGTGTGATTGAAAATTGTAACCAGATATTTGCACGCGATATTGCCTTTGTGATCGATGATAAAATGATTCGTTCCAATATTCTTCCAGATCGCGCACAAGAGTTTGAGGCTTTAGAATCGCTTTTAAGTCAAATCAATTCAGAACAACTTATCATTCTTCCAGAAGACTGTCATGTCGAAGGAGGGGATGTGATTTTGTGTGATGACTATATATTTATAGGCGTTTATTCTGGACCGGATTATCCAGAATATATTACCGCTCGCACCAACCTCCAAGCAGCGGAAGCCCTACAGAACCTATTTCCTAAAAAAACGGTTAAAACGTTCGAACTACGAAAATCTAATACAAACCCTCTTGGAAATGCGCTGCATTTAGATTGTTGTTTTCAACCTTTAGGCAATGGAAACGCCTTAATTCATGAGCATGGATTTTTAAATAATGACAATTATAAATGGTTGCTAGATTTTTTTGGAACCGAGCATGTGTTTCAAGCGACTAAAGAAGAAATGTCACTAATGAATTGCAACGTATTTTCTATTTCAGAAAATGTGGTCATTTCAGAACAAAATTTTACCCGCTTAAATACCTGGTTAGAAGCCAAAGGCTATACCGTAGAAAAAGTGCCGTATGCCGAAATATCAAAACAAGGCGGATTACTCCGTTGTTCAACCCTTCCTTTAAAACGCGATTAAAATGTCACAAATTACCAATACAGTCCTTATGATTCGCCCGGTTCAATTTCGTATGAACGAACAAACAGCGGTTAATAATTATTATCAAAAATCAGAAGAAAACACCCTTCCTGAGGCGGTCAATGCAAAAGCGACTCAAGAGTTTGATGCGATGGTCGAAAAGCTCAAAAAGGCAGGCATTCAGGTGATTGTAGTATCAGATACCAAAGACTTTGATACCCCCGATTCTCTTTTTCCTAATAATTGGATATCTTTTCACGAAAATGGCACCATTGGACTGTATCCAATGTTTGCCGAAAATAGACGTCTCGAACGCAAGGAATCTATTATAGAAGCTATTGAATCCGAAGGATTTACCATCAATAATGTCGTCGATTATACAGCTGCAGAAAAAGAAGGCTATTTTTTGGAAGGTACCGGCAGTATTTTGTTGGACCGCAGCAATCATAAAGCCTATTGTGCGCTATCGGCCAGAGCCGATGAAGAATTGTTTATCGAGTTTTGTGAGGATTTTGAATATACCCCAATTGTATTTTCAGCCTATCAAACAGTGAACGATCGTCGAGAAAAAATTTACCACACCAACGTGATGATGTGTTTAGGAGCCACCTTTGCCGTGGTTTGTTTGGCGAGTATTGATGATAAAAAAGAGCGTAAAAACCTTATTAAACATCTTCAAGAAGACGGGAAAAAAATCATCGAAATATCTGAAGATCAGGTCAATAATTTTGCAGGAAACATGCTTCAGTTAAAAGGTGCAGACGATCGTAGTTATTTGGTAATGAGTCAATCGGCCTTGGATTCGTTACGACCAGCACAAGTCGAATTATTAGAAATTCACGCCACAATTATAGCAAGCGCTTTGGATACGATTGAGTCTTGTGGTGGAGGCAGTGCGCGTTGTATGATGGCCGAAGTATTTTTGCCTAAAACAGCTTCAAATTAGGATTAAAAAAAATGTATCTTTGTGGCTGAAATCAGATAAATAATGACACTTCAGGAATCCCTTTCACAACATATAAAACAAGCGTTTTTAACACTTTATAACACACCATTACCTTCGGTTGAGTTTCAAGCAACTCGAAAAGATTTTGAAGGTGATTTGACAGTTGTTACGTTTTCAATGTTACGAACCGTAAAAATGAACCCAGCCCAGCTGGGGGAAGATTTAGGGGCGTATTTGTCTGAAAATGACGAGAAAATCGTTGGCTATAATGTGGTCAAAGGATTTTTAAACTTAGTGATTTCTGATGCCTATTTTTTAGATGTTTTTCAAACCATTAACGCCAATCCTAGCTTTGGGTTTGTAACGCCTTCAAGTGACCAAGCGATGATGGTCGAATACTCCTCACCAAACACCAACAAACCCTTACATTTAGGACACGTTAGAAACAATCTTTTAGGCTATAGTGTGGCGGAGATTTTGAAAGCATCTGGTAGAAAGGTGTATAAAACTCAAATCATCAACGATCGAGGTATTCATATTTGTAAAAGTATGGTGGCATGGCAGCGTTATGGGTCCAATGAAACCCCAGAATCAACAGGATTGAAAGGGGATAAGTTGGTCGGAAATTATTATGTTAAATTCGATCAAGTTTATAAACAAGAAATTAACGACTTAGAGGCCAAAGGCCTGTCTACTGCAAACGCCAAAGCGCAAGCGCCGATCTTAGTTGAAGCACAAGAAATGCTCCTTAAATGGGAAGCCGGTGATAAAGCTGTGGTATCCCTTTGGAAACAAATGAATGCGTGGGTCTATGCCGGATTTGAGGTTACCTATAATGCATTAGGCGTCAATTTTGATAGCTATTATTATGAAAGTCAAACCTATTTACTAGGGAAGTCGTTTATAAATGAAGGGCTTCAAAGCGGCGTTTTTATAAAAAAAGAAGATGGATCTGTTTGGTGTGATTTAACACCTGATGGATTGGATGAAAAAATTGTGTTAAGATCCGATGGGACAGCGGTTTATATGACCCAAGATATTGGGACGGCTATTCAGCGTTTGAAAGATTTTCCAGACGTCGCTGGGATGGTGTATACCGTAGGAAATGAGCAAGATTATCATTTTAAAGTCTTGTTTTTAATCTTGAAAAAATTAGGATTTGACTGGGCTAAAGATCTTACACATCTTAGTTATGGGATGGTAGATTTACCTAGTGGAAAAATGAAAAGTCGCGAAGGAACGGTGGTTGATGCCGACGATTTAATCGTTGAAATGGCGTCCACAGCCAAAGAGATTTCTCAAGACTTAGGGAAACTAGAAGGTTATTCTGACAGTGAGAAAGAAAAAACGTATGGGACGATTGGCCTCGGGGCTCTGAAATATTTTATTCTAAAAGTCGATCCCAAAAAACGAATTTTGTTTGACCCAAAAGCTTCGGTCGATTTTCAAGGGAATACGGGCCCGTTTATTCAATATACATACGCTCGAATTCAGGCTATTTTAAGAAAGTCAACAATTGACCCAGCAGGCGATATTCCAGTAGGGTACGCGTTGCACAGCAAAGAAAAGGCACTAATCAAGCAGCTACAATTATTTCCGGAGGTCATTCAACAAGCCGCTGCGAATTACAGTCCTGCATTGGTGGCCAATTACGCCTACGATTTGGTGAAAGAATTTAATTCGTTTTACCAAAATGTTTCTATTTTAGGCGCCGATACTCCGTCTGAAATTAGATTTAGAGTTCAGCTTTCCAAAGCGGTAGCAACGACGATAAAAAATGCGTTTAGTTTATTGGGGATTCAGGTTCCTGAGCGTATGTAATTTCAGGTTTATGGTTGATGCCTTACACGATTTTATTCCACCCGCTGCTTTTGACCAAGTCACGGCCCTTTTGTCGCATGATAATTTAGTGGTAAAAATTAAAAAAGAACGCAAAACACGCCATGGAGATTACCGACGTTTAAACAACGGAAAACATCAAATCACCATCAATTCTAATTTAAATCCCTATCAGTTTTTAATTACTTTAATCCATGAAATTGCTCATTTTGAAGCCTATAAATCATGTGGTAGGCGAATCAAACCACATGGGTTAGAATGGAAATCGGTGTTTCAGCACTTGATGTTGCCTTTTTTACGTCCCGAGGTCTTTCCAATGGATGTGTTGCCGTTATTAGCCACTCATTTCAAAAACCCCAAGGCAAGCAGCGACTCCGATGCCGTTTTAGCGTTGAAACTCAAGCAATTTGATGCCCCTAACGGAAAAATATTTATCTTTGATGTGCCTGAAGGGGCCGCATTTAGATTGTATAATGGAAAAACATTTCGGAAAGGCTTAAAAAGACGCACCCGTTTTGAATGTACCGAATTGTCCACAGGTCGGTCCTATGTTTTTAACCCCAATGCAGAAGTTGAACTCGTAAATGAATAAATGAAGATGAACAAAAATTATTATGCAATTATTATGGCAGGGGGCGTCGGCTCTCGTTTTTGGCCCGTAAGTAAAGAAGCGTTTCCAAAACAATTTCACGATATGTTAGGAACAGGTCAGACGCTTTTACAAAAGACGACTTCACGTTTAGAAGGCTTGATTCCAAAAGAAAATATATTTATTTTAACCAATGAACGTTACTGCGATTTGGTCCTGGAGCAATTGCCTCAACTACATAAAAATCAAATTATTGCAGAGCCCGCGATGCGTAATACAGCGCCTTGTATTTTAATGGCTTCCTTAAAAATTCACAAGCAAAACCCTGATGCGGTCATGGTGGTTGCGCCCAGTGATCACTGGATCGAGGATGAATCAGCTTTTATTTCGAACCTTCAAAATGCATTTGATTTCGCCGAAACTTCAGATGCCTTGATGACTTTAGGAATTCAACCCACTTTTGCCAATACGGGTTACGGGTATATCGAATACGATAAAACGAGTCGTGCCGCACAAAAAAAAGTGATTCAGTTCCGTGAAAAACCCAATTATGAAACGGCTAAGGGGTTTTTAGAACAAGGGAATTTTCTTTGGAATGGTGGCATTTTTATTTGGTCCACTTCCAGCGTGTTAAAGGCCTTTGAAACACATCAACCAACTTTATACAACTTGTTTGCTGCTGGCCAAGCGGTGTATAATACCGATGATGAAACGTCCTTTGTCTTAGAAAACTATAGTAAGTCTGAAAATATATCGGTGGATTATGCAATCATGGAGCCGAGCAAAAATGTCTATGTAATTCCAGCAACTTTTGATTGGAATGATTTGGGAACTTGGGGTAGTTTATATGATAAAATTTCAGAGGAACCCACCGAAAATGCGGTGGTGAATGCACGATTGTTAGCTAATAATTCTTCGGGGAATATGATTAAGACAGACACAAATAAGATTGTGGTCTTGGGGGATTTAGATGATTTTATCGTTGTGGAGGAAAAAGAAATTTTACTTATCTTTCCAAAGAGTAAAGAACAAGATATTAAGCAATTGCGAGAACGTGTTCGTAAAAAGTTTGGTGATCAACACATTTAATTATGGAAAACAACCTAAATCAAGACCTAGAAAACATAAAAGCAGAGCAATCCAAAGCTGCGGTTAAACAAGACGCCAAAGGCCTTTGGGAGTCCTTAAAAATATTTTTAATTGAACTCTTAGATTTCAGGCATGACACCGATAGAGAGGCGACCGTAGCGGCGATTAAGGCCGATATTCCTTTTAAAGGCGCCACTGCTTGGATTTTGATTTGCTCTATTTTTGTGGCTTCGGTTGGGTTGAATGCCAACTCCACAGCAGTTGTAATTGGAGCGATGTTGATTTCACCTCTAATGGGCCCCATTCTCGGTATTGGAATGTCTATTGCGATCAATGATATTGACACCCTTCGCAAGTCACTGATCAACTTAGCAACCATGCTTGTACTGAGTTTATTAACTGCTTTTTTATTCTTTTATTTTTTCCCGTTAAGTGAAGATAATTCCGAATTATTGGGCCGAGTGAAACCCGATATTAGAGATGTTCTTATCGCATTTTTTGGCGGATTAGCACTCATCATTGCAAGAACCAAAAAGGGAACCGTTGCCTCCGTTATTTTTGGAGTGGCCATAGCAACGGCCTTAATGCCACCATTATGTACCGCAGGATATGGTTTGTCTCAAGGTAATTTTGATTACTTTTTTGGTGCGATGTATCTCTTTGCGATTAATACCATTTTTATTGCCTTAGCAACGTTTTTAGTGCTTAAAATCCTGCGTTTTCCAATGTTGAGGTATGCCAATTCGCAACGTCGAAAAAACATTGCTCGCTTTGCTGCCATCCTTGCTTTAGCGGCCATGCTTCCAGCAGGGTGGACCTTTGTAGATGTCCTTAAAGAAACAAGGTATAAATCGGATTATAAAACGTATTTAGAAACTGAAATTACGCATAATGACAATCTTTGGCTTCAACGCGAAAAAATAGATACCGATGCAAAAAAAATTACCCTAAATTTTAATGGTGAAATTAATGAAGCGACCAAATCAGATTTAATTAATGAGTTGAAAGGCTATGAGTATCTTCAAGATTTTAGTTTAGTTATCAATGGTAATAAAAACAGAAGTACAGATAAAATTCTAGAGCTTTATGACATTGCGATTGATAAAATAGAAAAACGCGACAGTATCATTGGGGTTCGTGAACTTGCGATTGATAGTCTGAAAGGGATTCTTAGTTCTAATAAAAATGAAATGGATTTGAATGGGTTTTCAAATCTCTCTAAAAATGCTAAAATACAGTTTAATGACCTAGAGTTTTTTGGCTATGCGAAAATGTTAGCATCTACAAATTTCAGAAATACAGATACGATTACGCTCGTTAAAACACGTTGGAATTCTGTTCTATCCGATAGTCTTGTCACCCTAAGAAAAGAAGCTTTAAAATCTTGGGTTGAATTGGAGCTTAGTACAGAAGATGTCGAAGTGATAAGCGACTAAGGGTTAGAGGTCTTCTAGGTACATTTTTCGCACCTTTTTAAACAAGTTAGACGAATACACAAAGTCGGTTACAACTTCGTTGTCTGTTCTAAAAATAGTCTCTTTACTGCCTTCCCAAGCCTTATGGCCATCTTTTAAAAATATAATTTTTTCACCAATCTCCATCACTGAATTCATATCGTGTGAGTTGATAACAGTGACGATGTCAAATTCTTTGGTAATTTCAAGAATCAGATTGTCTATGACAATAGCCGTTTTGGGGTCTAAGCCCGAATTAGGTTCGTCACAAAACAAATATTTAGGATTGTTTACAATGGCCCTGGCGATCGCCACCCGTTTTTGCATTCCACCGGAAGCCTCACTAGGCATTTTATGATGTGCATCGACAAGATTTACACGTTTTAAGGCAGAGTTGGCACGATCTTCCATTTCGCTGTGCGACTGATTGGTAAACATCTTTAGAGGAAACATGACGTTCTCAACAATCGAGAGCGAGTCAAACAGAGCACCCCCCTGAAATACCATTCCTATTTGTGATCGTAAATCTCTTTTTTCATTATCCGATAAGCTTAAAAATATTTTTTCATCATAAGCAATACTGCCTTCTTGGTAATTAAACAGTCCAAGTAAACACTTTAAAAGCACCGTTTTCCCAGAACCACTTTGCCCAATAATGAGGTTTGTTTTTCCTTTTTCAAACTCCGTAGAGATTCCTTTTAGTACTTTGGTGTCTCCAAAAGATTTATGTAAGTTTTTGACTTCAATCATTAGCTTAGTAACATTTGAGTTAAAATATAATTTGATAGAATTATAGACACACTTGTCCAAACAAAAGCAGTGGTACTTGCTTTTCCAACTTCGAGAGCGCCCCCTTTCATGTAATAGCCATAAAAGGAAGGAATGGTTGCGAGTAAAAACGCAAAAACTAATGTTTTGATAAACGCATACGCCATATGGAAGGGTTCGAAATCCAATTGTACACCGACGACATAGTCTTCATAAGAGGAGTACCCGCCATAGACACAAGCCGCCATTCCGCCAATAATTCCTAAAAACATGGCAATAGAAATCACAAAAGGATACAGTAAAAGTGCGATTGTTTTTGGAAAGACTAAATAATTCACCGAGTTGATGCCCATGACTTCTAAGGCGTCAATTTGTTCGGTTACCCGCATAGTCCCTAAGCTAGAGGTGATAAAAGACCCCACTTTTCCAGCCATGATTACTGAGATAAATGTGGGTGCAAATTCTAAAATGATAGATTGTCTTGTGGCAAATCCTACAAGATATTTAGGAAGCAATGGACTGTCGGTATTAAGTGCTGTTTGAATGGTAATAACGCCTCCAACAAAAAATGCAATAAAGGCAACAATTCCTATTGAGCTTACAATCAAATCTTCAATATCCTTAAGGATCAAATGTTTCATAACGGACCATTTGGTCGGTTTGCGAAACATTTCGCCAATCATTAAAAAATAAGATCCAATATTGTGAAGGTATTTCATGAAATTATAATAATGGCTAAAGTAAAAAAAATCTCACCATTAATTTAATTTTATTAAAATTGAATCGTTAAAAAAAATGTATTTTTGAAATTCAATAAAGTTCCATTCCTATGATTTCTAAATTCGCATACTTATTTTTATTTATAGCATTTTTTTCATGTAACCCCTCCACAATACGTACAGGTGTGACCAATTTAAAAGAACTATCGGGCCAACCTAAACTAGTCGTTGGCGTTGTGGTTGACCAGATGCGGTTTGATTATTTGAATCGGTTCAAGAACAAATTCGGATCTGAAGGGTTTTTAAGATTAATGCGTCAAGGATACAGTTGTAATAACCATCACTTTAATTACGTTCCAACCTACACAGGGCCTGGACATGCTTCCATTTTTACGGGGACAACGCCAAGTGTGCATGGCATTATTGGAAACGATTGGTATGATAAAGTATCTCAAGAAATTATTTACTGCACGACAGACAAGGCTTATGAGCCTGTGGGTGCGGATATGGAATATGGTCACGTCTCACCTAAAAATTTAAAAGTCACCACTCTTGCCGACCAAAACAGGTTGTTTACACAAATGAAAGGAAAAACGATCGGCGTTTCTATCAAAGATCGGGGTGCTATATTTCCTTCGGGACACACGGCTAATGGTGCGTATTGGTTTGAAGGCTTAAAGCAAGGCAAATGGGTTTCAAGTACTTACTATATGGACAAACTTCCAAGTTGGGTCCAAGAATTTAACAGTCCCTCAAACATATCAAACTACCTAAAAACGTGGAATCCTCTTTATGACATCAATCTTTATAAAGAAAGTGGCCCAGATATTTCTAATTATGAGAAAGGTTTTAAAGGGCAATCAGCCCCTGTGTTTCCTTATGACTTAAAAGCGCTCATGAATTTAAATGATGGCTTTGATATTCTAAAAACAAGTCCTTTTGGGAATGAAATGATTACCGATTTTGCACTGGCTGCTGTGGAAGCTGAGGCGTTAGGCAAAGACGAATACACCGATTTTTTAACGGTAAGTTATTCGTCCACGGATTATGTGGGGCACAACTTTGGTTTAAACTCGGTTGAACTTCAGGATATGTATTTACGTTTAGATCTAGAAATAGAGCGTTTATTAAATTATTTAGATAAAAATGTAGGTGCAGGAAACTACACCTTGTTTTTAACCTCCGACCATGGTGCTGCCGAGGTCCCTTCTTATTTGAAAGATGTTCATATGCCTAGTGGGTATGTGCAAAAAGAGATGTTTACTCCTTTGTATAAGGCACTTAATACGAAGTACGGCGTTTCAGACTTAATTATAAATATCAGTAATAATCAGATATTTTTAAATCACGAACAAATTGGGTCGATGCAACTTAATTTGGAGGCTGTTCAAAAGTTTATAGTCAATGAAATTATACACTACCCAGCGATGAATAAGGCTTTTACGGCGACTACAATGCAAACGAGTTATTTTGAAACAGGCATCGAAAAAACACTTCAAAACGGCTATAATCAAAAGCTTTCGGGGGATGTGCTGTACACGCTCCAGTCGGGGGTGATTGCATATGGACCAAAAGGCACAACGCATGGATCGGGATTTACGTATGATACGCACGTTCCTCTATTGTTTTATGGCAATGGCATTCAACAAGGAAAAACTTTTGAGCGTACGAATGTTTCGGATATTGCTCCAACAATTTCGGCACTTTTAGGAATTGGACTCCCAAGTGGCGCCACTGGTGAGGTTATTGAAAAGGTAATTTATTAGTGGAGTTTTCTAGATCGGCATTGATGCTGTCTATGTAATTTAATAACGCTTCTTTTCCGTCATAATTGGTGGAAGAGGTGATGAAGTAATTCGGAAATTCTTCCCACGTTTCTAAAAGGGTGTTTTTGTAGCTTTCAACGTGATCTTCAATCGCTTTCGGGCGAAGTTTATCGGCTTTGGTGAAAACAATTGAAAATGGAATCCCATGTTCACCTAGCCATCGCATAAATGCCAAATCAACGGGCTGAGGTTTATGACGAATATCGACCAATACAAACGCTGAAACGAGTTGCTTGCGCTCTCTAAAATAAGCGGTTATAAATTTTTGAAACGTTTTTTTAGCAGATTTTGAAACGCGAGCATACCCATAGCCAGGTAGATCCACTAAGAACCAAATTTTATTAATTAAAAAATGATTGATTAGTTGTGTTTTTCCTGGGCGTCCTGATGTTTTGGCTAAGTTTTTTTGATTGGTTAGCATGTTGATAAGAGACGACTTGCCAACATTACTGCGTCCAATAAAAGCGTATTCTGGGAGTTGGTTTGTAGGACACTTAGAAACCTCTTGATTGCTAATGACAAACTCAGCAGTTTTAATTTGCATAATTATGTAGTTTTAGAACCCTCTATTAGTGAGCCATGCAAACACGATTTGATTAAATCGGTCTGGGTGTTCCATCATAGCGGCGTGACCGCATTTGTCGATCCAAAATAACTCTGAATCAGGGAGTAATTTATTAAATTCGTCCCCAACTTTTGGTGGGGTTACAATGTCATTTTCACCCCACACAATACAGGTAGGTGTGTTCATATTCGGGAGGTCCTTAGCCATGTTGTGGCGGATGGCACTTTTGGCGATTGCTAGTATTTTGATCAGTTTACTGCGATCATTTACGGTTTCATAAACTTCGTCGACAATCTCTTTGCTAGCAACAGCAGGGTTATAAAAAACTTCCTGTGCTTTTGCTTTCATCACCTCATAGTCGCTACGTTTTGTATAGCCACTGCCCATCGCACTTTCGTAGAGTCCAGAGCTGCCTGTAATGACAAGTGCTTTGACTTTTTCTGGAAATAATTTTGTGTGATACAAACCAACATGTCCTCCTAATGAGTTGCCAACGAGAATGACATCTTCATAGCCTTTATATTCGATAAAATCGTTGAGGTAATTTGAAAAACTTTTAACATTTGTGTTTAGTAATGACATTGAATACAAAGGAAGTTCTGGCAGTACCACCATGTAGCCATTTTTGCTAAAAAATTCAGCAACCCCATCAAAATTACTCAATCCACCCATTAATCCATGAAGAATTATAATTGGGCGTCCTTCGCCGATTTCAACATAGTTGAATTTGCCTTCTTTTTTTAAATTATAACTCATATGATATTAAAAAATTGGTCTCAGGCAAATCTACATAAATTAATTTAAAAGATTATTTAATATTTAAACAGATGCATCAGCTGTTTTTGACGTTTTGAGCTCTGTTTAATACGTCCGTTTTACGGTCTCAAAAGTAATGAACAGCACTTTGTTAATAGCGCCTCCCACTTTGTAAGTGATTGGTTTTCTTTGCGATAGAAGGTAAAGTACTGCATTTTATCGAAGTAATTTGCAGTTCATAGAAATTTATTAACAATGTGGTAAATAGTGGTAAAATGTGGTAAATATTTTTTAGCTTTGAATTCAACAATTTATTAAATCAGAATACGGCAAAGTGAATACTTTAATTGGAACATATGAGTGTAAGGTGGATGCGAAAGGGAGGCTTATGCTGCCAGTTGCATTCAAAAAACAACTTGCTTCAGTGGTGGAAAAAGGGTTTGTACTAAAACGAGCCGTATTTCAGCCTTGTTTGGAACTGTATCCAATGCAGGAGTGGGAGTCCATGATGCAAAACGTTAATAAACTCAATCGTTTTAAAAAGAAGAATAATGATTTCATCAGACGTTTTACGGCGGGTGTAAAACCCATAGAACTAGATGTTTCAGGGCGGTTACTAATTCCAAAAGATCTTGTGAGTTTTGCAAGCATTTCAAAGGAAATTGTCGTGACTTCTGCGGTGAATATTATTGAAATCTGGGATAAAGACCAGTATGAAAAAGCAATTGATGATGCGGCCAATGATTTTGCAGATTTGGCTGAAGATGTAATGGGTCAAGACGATGCAGATGGATTATCATAACCCAGTATTACTCAAAGAAACCGTCAACGGTTTAAATATTAAAGAAAACGGCGTGTATGTTGATGTGACGTTTGGTGGCGGTGGTCACAGCAGAAGCATCCTCGAAGCGTTAGGTCCACATGGAAGATTGATCGCTTTTGATCAGGACAAAGACGCTCTTTTAAATAGAATAGAGGATCCTCGATTTTTATTAATCAATGAGAATTTTAGATATATAAAACGGTTTTTGAGGTTTCACGGAATCAAATCGGTCGATGGTATTTTGGCAGATTTCGGAGTTTCTTCTCATCAATTTGATGAAGCTGAAAGAGGGTTTTCAATTCGATTTGACGCTCAATTGGATATGCGGATGAATCAGCAAGATGTGCTGTCGGCGCATTCGCTTGTAAATACGTACGAGGAAGAGGATTTGAAACGTGTGTTTTGGCAGTATGGCGAATTACGGACCTCACCGGCGTTGGCAAAAACCATTGTAGCTGCAAGACAAGAAACCCCAATTGAAACGACCTTTGAGTTAAAGACGGTTTTAAAAAAACATTTACCATTTGGGAGGGAGAATAAAATTTTAGCGCAGATCTACCAAGCCATTAGGATAGAAGTGAACCAAGAAATAGAGGTGTTAAAAGAATTTTTATTGCAAACGCCAGGATTGTTAAATGTTGGTGGACGGCTGAGTGTGATCTCCTACCATTCGCTAGAAGATCGGTTGGTAAAGCGTTTTATAAGGAATGGGTTGTTTGAAGGCGAGCCAGAAAAAGATGTTTTTGGCAATTTTGAAGTGCCATTGAAAAAAGTAGGGAGTCTGGTTGTTCCGGATGCTGCAGAAATAAAATTAAATAACAGAGCGCGAAGTGCAAAATTACGAATCGCTGAAACGTTAAATCCAAATACATAAATGAAAAACAGGATGTATAATATTTTAAAAGGAACCTTTCTGGTTAGCGATGGTGCCTTTAAAAATTGGCGTCTGATTTTCTTTTTTTTAGCACTCGCAATCATAATGATCGCAAGTTCGCATAGTGCAGATGGTAAAGTTCATAAAATTGCAAGACTCAATGAGCATGTCAAGGCGCTTCGGTCTTCTTATGTAGAAACTCGGGCTCAGTTAATGGAGCTTAAAATGGAGTCTGTTATCAGAAAGCGGTTAGCAGATCAAGGGATAAAACCATCGTCTAATCCGCCTTTTAAAATTATTATTAAATCTAAATCTAATTAATTCAATGCAATCCACTGAAAATTCTATAATGAACAAACTTTACTTCACTTCTGGTGTGATGTTCATTTTTGCGCTTTTAGTGGTGTATAAGTTAGTGACGATTCAATTTGTGAAAGGGGCATATTATCGAGGTCTTGCAGAAGATCGAACTACAAAAAATGTTAGGATCCCTGCAAATCGTGGAAATGTGTATTCTGTGAATGGAAATTTATTAGCAACCTCAGTTCCAAAATATGATATTCGGCTTGATTTGGTGGCGTCATCTGACAAGAATTATGAAGCTTTGATTGAGTCTTTGTGCGATTCGCTTGCAAGTTTTCATGGGACGTCGTCCACAGAATTTAAGCGTAAGTTGCGTTTGGCAAGACAAAATAAAAGTCGTTATTTTTTGTTAGCGCGCAACTTAGGCTATTCACAGTATTTAAAATTTAGAGAATTCCCTCTGTTGAGTTTAGGCGCTTTTAAGGGTGGACTTATTGTAGAGCAATCCACTAAGCGCGATTATCCAATGGGTACAATTGCACAGCGATTAATAGGCTACGAGCGTTTTGATGACCAAGGCAATGTTACTCGTGTTGGGATCGACGGTGCTTTTGGTGAAAAATATTTAAGAGGTGATGATGGTCAACGGCGCAAACAGAAAATTGGAAAAGGCCAATGGAAGCCAATTGATGATTTTAACCAGGTGGAGCCCCAAGATGGCTATGATGTATATACCACTATAGATGTCAATATTCAAGATATTGCTCATCATGCACTTTTAGAACAGTTGGAAAAATACAAAGCAGACCATGGAACTGTGGTAGTGATGGAGACTAAAACAGGCGAAATTAGAGCCATTTCTAATTTAGGTCGAAATAAGGCGGGTTTATATTATGAGCGTCTCAATTATGCCGTTGGCGAATCGCATGAGCCTGGATCTACATTTAAGTTGATGGCTTTGGCTGTTGCTTTAGAAGATAAGGTGATTGATACCACAACCATTGTGGATACCAAAAAAGGCGTTTTGTCTTTTTATGGCAAAAAGGTAAAGGATTCTAAAAAAGGAGGCTATGGAAAAATTTCTATAGCGAAGGCTTTTGAAGTGTCTTCAAATACAGGAATTGTCAAAGCAATACATACAGCTTATAAAGGACAGCCTGAAAAATTTGTGGATGGGTTATACAGGATGAACCTTCAGGATTCATTAGGACTTCCTTTGATTGGAGAGGGAAATTCGATCATTCCAGATCCAAGAATTAAAAACGGTCGCTGGAGTGGAATCGCTTTGCAGTGGATGGCGTATGGATATGGCGTCTCTTTTACACCGCTTCAAACCCTCACGTTTTATAACGCCATTGCAAATGATGGCGTTATGGTGCGTCCAAGATTTTTGCGTGAAATCAAAGAAATTGAAACGTCTATTGAGACTTTTGACACGGAAATCATCAATCCTCGAATCTGCTCTAAAGAAACCGTCTTAAAACTACAGCAATTGCTCAAGAATGTAGTTGAAAAGAAGCATGGAACAGGGCATAGGCTTTATTCTGATGAATTTTCAATGGCGGGCAAAACAGGGACCTGTCAAAAGGATTATGCAAACAAAGATCAGCTAAATTATATTTCTTCGTTTTCTGGGTATTTCCCAGCAGATGACCCAAAGTATTCGTGTATCGTTGTGATTCATGAGCCCGATAAAAGCGTGGGGTATTATGGAGCAGACGTGTCAGGACCGGTCTTTAAAAAAATAGCTCAAAAAATATATACAGATTCTCCAGTTATTGATGAGGTTCAAGATGTGAATCAAAAATCGGAATTGGTGGCGGCTAGTTATGATCAGTATTATGCTGTGGCACAAAAGTATAAAACCATTATGCCAAATTTGAAAGGGATGTCGGCAATGGATGCGATTTCTATTTTAGAAAATATGGGACTGAAAGTGCAAATTGTTGGAAATGGAACGGTTTCAGGGCAATCTATTAAAAGTGGTCAAAAAATAAAACCGCAATCGTTAATAACACTCGTTTTATCGTGAAAACTTTAAAAAACATACTATACAAGGTTTCAATTGAATCGGTCATAGGATCGACTGATCTTTCGATTGCTGCGCTTCACTACGATTCTCGACGTGTGGAAGCAGGTACTATTTTTGTAGCGATCAAAGGCGGGGTTTATGATGGGCATGCGTTTATATCAAAGGCTATTGAGTTGGGAGCGACCGTCATTGTTTGTCAGGAGTTGCCAGAAAAAATAGTTGACACCATTACGTATATTAAAGTTGCTGATTCTCAAAAATCCTTGGCCATCATGGCTTCTAATTATCACGGAAACCCATCCGAAAACTTAAAACTTATCGGGATTACTGGTACCAATGGGAAAACAACCATTGCGACACTTCTTTATGAATTGTTTAAAAATGCAGGATATAAAGTCGGTCTTATTTCTACTGTAAAAATTAGGGTCGATGCGAAAGCGTATCCAACGACCCACACCACTCCAGATTCTCTAGTAATTAACAGATATTTAAGTCAAATGAATTCCGAAGGTGTGGAGTTTTGTTTTATGGAGGTTAGTTCTCATGGCATTCATCAGTCTAGGACTGAAGGGCTTTTATTTGCAGGAGGGGTGTTTACAAATTTATCGCACGACCATTTAGATTACCATGCCACGTTTGCAGAATATAGAGACGTCAAAAAATCATTTTTCGACCAATTACCGTCTTCAGCATTTGCTTTGGTGAACGGCGATGATAAAAACGGATCTGTGATGGTGCAAAACACCAAGGCGAAACGCTATACGTATGCCTTAAAAAGTTATGCCGACTACCGAGCTCAGATTTTAGAAAATCAATTTCGAGGCTTGTTGTTAAAAGTAAATGACCATGAAGTATGGGTCAAATTAATAGGCAGTTTTAATGCCTATAATCTAACCGCAATTTATGGCACTGCCGAACTTTTAGGGTTGGAGACTTCTGAGACGCTTCGGCTTATGAGTGCGCTTGACAATGTCAATGGCAGATTTGAATATTTTATCTCAAAAACAAACATCACGACGATCATCGATTATGCACACACACCAGATGCTTTAAAAAATGTACTGGAAACGATCAATACGATTAGAACCAAAAACGAAACTTTAATTACGGTGGTAGGTTGTGGTGGTGATCGCGATACGACCAAGCGTCCAAAAATGGCGCACATCGCTTCTGCATTGAGCACAAAAGTGATTTTTACAAGCGATAATCCAAGGTCTGAAAATCCAGATCAAATTATTTCTGAAATGGAAGTGGGGGTTGCCCCTCAAAATTTTAAAAAGACACTGTCTATAACAGATCGCAAGCAGGCGATTAAAACAGCGTGTCAATTAGCACAACCCAACGACATCATTTTAGTGGCGGGCAAAGGACATGAAACATACCAAGACATTAAGGGCATTAAAAGTGCGTTTAATGATTATAAAATAACAGAAGATTTTTTAACACAATTACAAAAATAATATGTTGTACTACTTGTTTAAATATTTAGAAGAAACCTACCAGATTACGGGGGCCTCTCTATTTGGGTTTTTGACGTTTAGAGCCGCTGTCGCAATTATTTTGTCTTTGCTAATTTCTACGATTTTCGGAAAACGGATTATTCGATTTCTTCAAAATCAACAAGTTGGTGAGACCATTAGAGATCTGGGTTTAGAGGGGCAAAAGGAAAAGGCAGGAACTCCAACGATGGGTGGGATTATCATCATTTTAGCGACGGTCATTCCGGTGCTTTTATTGGCCAAATTAGATAATATATATATTATTTTATTACTCGTTACAACTATATGGATGGGGGCAATTGGGTTTCTAGACGATTATATCAAAAAGTTTAAAAATGATAAAGAAGGTTTAAAAGGCAGGTTCAAGGTTTTGGGTCAAGTGGGTTTAGGAATTATTGTAGGGACGACTTTGTTTTTTCACAGTGACGTCACGATCAAGGAGAAAATTCCAGCGGATTTACAGGGCGAGGTGGTGTCCAATCAACAATCTGCTATCCAGTTTTACCCTGAAACAAAATCGACCAAAACGACCATTCCTTTTGTAAAATCAAATGAGTTTGATTATGCCGATTTAATTACTTGGATTCACCCTAGTTTAGAGAAATATGCATGGATTGTATTTGTGTTAGCAGTCATTTTTATTATAACAGCGGTTTCCAATGGCGCCAATTTAACAGATGGAATTGATGGTTTGGCAGCAGGAACTTCTGCGATTATCGTATTAACACTCGGTATTTTTGCATGGGTGTCGGGTAACATTATTTTCTCCGATTATCTAAATATAATGTACATCCCAAGGGTCGAAGAAATTACTATTTATATCGCTGCGTTTGTCGGTGCATTGATCGGGTTTCTGTGGTACAACACCTATCCAGCTCAGGTGTTTATGGGCGATACAGGAAGCTTAACAATTGGCGGAATTATCGCCGTGATTGCGATTGCGGTTCGAAAGGAATGGTTAATCCCGGTATTGTGCGGAATTTTCTTAGCAGAAAATTTATCTGTGGTACTACAAGTAGGTTATTTTAAATATACTCGAAAAAAGTATGGTGCTGGACGTCGCATATTTAAAATGTCACCGTTGCATCACCATTATCAAAAATCAGGATACCACGAAAGTAAAATCGTTACTCGCTTTTGGATTGTGGGCATTTTGTTGGCAATATTAACGATCGTCACTTTGAAAATTCGATAGATGAAACGATTGGTGATTCTTGGCGGAGGTGAAAGTGGTGTAGGTGCTGCCCTGTTAGGAAAAGAAAAAGAGTACAAGGTGTTTCTTTCTGATTCAGGAAAGATTGCACAAAAATTTATAGACGTTCTTATACACAATGAGATTGAATGGGAAGATGGAGGTCATACGGAGTCCAAAATTCTAAATGCGGATTTGGTCGTTAAAAGTCCTGGAATTCCAGATCATGTTGCTTTGATTAAAAAATTACATAAAGCAACTATTTCTGTGATTTCTGAAATTGAATTTGCGAGTTTATTTACAAAGGCAACGATCATTGGGATTACAGGAAGTAATGGGAAAACCACGACCACAATGATGGTTCATTATATTTTGAGTCAAGCGGGGTTGGATGTCGCGATTGGTGGAAATATTGGCGATAGCTTTGCGAAGCAAGTTCTAAATAACAATGCCAATTACGTTTTAGAACTGAGTAGTTTTCAATTAGATGGTATTGAGAAATTCAGACCACATATAGCGATTATCACCAATATTACACCCGATCATTTGGATCGCTATGATTATAAATTTGAGAACTATATCGCTTCAAAATTTAGAATCGCAATGAACCAAACATCGGAAGATTATTTGATATATGACGCAGATGATGCGGTCATCGTGTCTTATATAAACACCCATCCAATTCAATCAACATTAGTGCCTTTTTCACTTCGTAAAAAAGTAGAAAATGGGACGTATTTAGAACAAAACAATATACTAATCGAATTTAACAATAGAGATATAATTATGTCAACAACAAACTTAGCTTTAGAAGGAAAGCACAACATCAAAAACGCGATGGCGGCATCAACAGTTGCACATCTTTTGAAAATCAGAAAAGCAACCATTAGAGAGAGTCTAGAAGGGTTTCAGGGGGCAGAGCATCGGTTGGAGCAGGTTCTTACCATCAATAAAGTGAAGTATGTAAATGACTCCAAGGCAACGAATGTGAATGCGGCCTACTACGCATTAGAAAGCATGAATACCCCAACGGTTTGGATTGTTGGAGGGGTTGATAAAGGAAATGATTACAGTTCTTTATTTCCTTTTATCAATGAAAAAGTCAAAGCAATTATTTGCTTAGGAAAAGATAACGAGTCCTTATTTGATGCGTTTGGAAATATGGTAGATACCATCATAGAAACACAGTTTATGAGCGAAGCAGTTAAGATTGCTTATAAAATTGCGAAGCCAGGGGAGGCTGTTTTGTTATCGCCTGCTTGTGCAAGTTTTGATTTATTTGAAAATTATGAAGATCGAGGTCAACAATTTAAAGCCGCTGTAAGACAGTTATAATGAAGACAGTTTTTGATAACATAAAAGGAGATCGAATTATTTGGGCTATTGCGGCCTTGCTAGCAATATTCTCATTCCTGCCCGTGTACAGTGCAGCCAGTAATTTGGCTTACATTGGAGGGGGTAGCACGACTTTTAGTTATTTCATCAAACACTTTGTACATTTATTCTTAGGGTTCTCAATTATTTATGGAGTACATAAAATCCCTTATCGTTATTTTAGAGGGTTGTCGATGGTGATGATTCCAGTGGTTTTAGTCTTGTTGTTAATTACAATGCTTCAGGGTTCAACCATTGGAGGTGCGAATGCCAGTCGATGGATTCGAGTTCCAATTGTTGGATTTACGTTTCAGCCATCTACCTTAGCTGCGCTGGTGTTAATGGTTTTTGTAGCACGGTATTTATCTAAAATAAAAGACGAGATTGTTTCCTTTAAAGATTCTATTCTTCCGTTGTGGTTGCCGGTGTTTGTCGTGTTAGCTTTGGTGCTTCCTGCTAATTTTTCTACGGCTGCACTCATCTTTTCAATGGTTATTTTACTAACATTTTTGGGAGGCTATCCATTAAAATATTTAGCAATTATCATCGGTTCTGGCGTTGTCGTTTTGATGTTTTTTGTATTAACTGCCAAAGCGTTTCCAGATTTGATGCCGAATCGAGTGGACACTTGGACAAGTCGAATTTCTAGTTTCATGGATACAGAAGCGACTCAAGAAGCCTATCAAATTGAGAAAGCTAAAATTGCCATCGCAACTGGCGGAATTCAAGGATTAGGACCTGGGAAAAGTGTTCAAAAGAACTTTTTGCCCCAGTCATCATCCGATTTTATTTTTGCTATTATTATTGAAGAATACGGATTGATTGGAGGGATATCATTGCTAGTCCTTTATTTATGGTTAATGTTTAGGATTGTAATTGTGGCGCAAAATTCAGATACGGTCTTTGGAAAATTATTAACCGTGGGCGTTGGGATTCCCATCGTATTTCAGGCCTTGGTCAATATGGGTGTTGCAGTTGAGTTGTTTCCAGTTACAGGACAAACACTGCCGCTTATAAGTAGCGGAGGGACCTCTATTTGGGTTACTTGCTTGGCACTTGGTATTGTGTTGAGTGTAAGTACCAAGCGAGATGAAGAAAAAGCACAAAATTATGATGAGAAACACCCTTTAGAAATATTAAGCGAAGCACTTTAATGAAGCACTATAAAATCATATTATCAGGTGGAGGAACAGGGGGGCATATATACCCTGCGATTGCCATTGCAAACGAATTAAAATCTCGGTTCCCGAAATCTGAGTTTTTATTTGTAGGCGCCAAAGATAAAATGGAAATGCAAAAAGTACCTCAAGCTGGGTATCCGATAATCGGTTTATGGATTGCTGGACTTCAAAGAAAGTTAACGCTCAAAAATTTATTGTTCCCAATTAAATTATTACTGAGTTTGTTTAAGTCGATGTCTATTGTTAATTCTTTCAAGCCCGACGTTGTCATTGGCACTGGTGGTTTTGCCAGTGGACCTTTGTTACAAGTGGCTGCCATGAAAGGGGTGCCGACTTTGATACAAGAACAAAATTCATTTCCAGGGATTACCAATAAATTATTGTCCAAGAAAGCACATAAAGTCTGTGTAGCCTATGATGGCTTGGAGCGGTTTTTCCCTAAAGAAAAATTAATACTGACTGGAAACCCCGTGCGACAAGATTTGCTGGATTTAGATCAAAAAAGAGCAGAAGCACTTTCGTTTTTTAAACTAGAGCCCAACAAAAAAACACTCTTGGTATTAGGCGGGAGTTTAGGGGCGCGCCGAATGAATCAGCTTATTGAATCAGAATTAGATTTTTTCAATGGTTTAGGAATTCAATTGGTGTGGCAGTGTGGGAAATTATATCAGGAAGATTATAAGCCGTATAATTCGAACGAACAGGTACAAGTCCATGCGTTTTTAAATCGAATGGATTTGGCGTATGCAGCCGCCGATATTGTGATTTCTAGAGCAGGCGCAAGTTCAGTTTCAGAACTTTGTATCGTTGGAAAGCCGGTAATTTTTATTCCGTCTCCAAATGTGTCCGAGGACCATCAAACCAAAAATGCGTTGGCTGTTACCGAAAAAAATGCGGCCATCCTAATAAGTGAAAAGGATCTAGAATTAAGTTTTGAAAAGCAGTTTTCAGAACTTTTAGCATCCGAATCACAGCAAGAATTATTGGCAACAAACATTAAAAAACTAGCTTTAAAAAAAGCAACTCAATCCATCGTAGATGAAATCGAAAAGCTATTAGTTAAATGAATTTAAAAACAATCCATAACGTCTATTTTATCGGCATCGGAGGTGTTGGCATGAGTGCGCTTGCGCGGTATTTTGTTGCTGCTGATAAAGAGGTTGGTGGGTATGATAAAACGCAGACGACTCTTACGGACGCACTGGTTGAGTTGGGAGTCGATATTCAGTTTGAAACGGCAGTTGATCAAATTAATACACGCTTTATGGACCCATTGAAAACATTGGTCGTCTATACGCCAGCTGTTTCCGATTCAAACTCGATTTTACACTATTTCAAGACCACTAATTTTCAAGTTTTAAAACGCTCTGCAGTTTTAGGTCTTATCACAGAACACACAAAGTGTTTGGCAGTTGCTGGGACGCATGGCAAAACAACGACGAGCAGTATTTTGGGTCATTTGATGTACGAATGCGATGAAAAAGTTACCGCTTTTGTTGGGGGTGTTTCGGAAAACTACCATTCTAATTTGATTCAAAATGGGACTGAAATATCGGTGGTAGAAGCAGACGAGTTTGATCGCTCGTTTTTAACATTGAGCCCCGACTTTGCGTGTATCACTTCCATGGACGCAGATCATTTGGATGTATACAATTCAGAGGCTGATTTAGTAGATACGTTTAAGCAGTTTGCTCAAAAAATAAAACCATCTGGAAAACTATTTATAAAAAAAGGATTGCCCTTACAGGGGATCACTTATGCTGTGAATGAACCCGCGGATTATAGTGCTCTAAATATTCGTATTGAAAATGGGTCGTATCAATTTGATATACAAACCCCATCTGGTTTGATGGAAAACCTAAGGTTTCACTTGCCAGGAGAACATAATCTCTCAAATGCATTGGTGGCGATGGCGATGGCCTTGGAATTTGGATGTTCTGAAACGGCGTTAAAAGCAGCTTTAGAGTCGTATAAAGGCGTCAAAAGGCGTTTTACGTATCAAATTAAAACAGATGATTTTGTATTTATAGATGATTATGCACATCACCCCACCGAAATTAATGCGGTGTACCAAGCGGTCCGTGAAATGTATCCGACTCAAAAAGTAGCCGTTGTGTTTCAACCACACCTGTTTAGTAGAACGAAAGATTTTGTGGATGAGTTTGCAGAAAGTTTATCTCAGTTTGAGGCCGTATTTTTATTAGAGATTTACCCAGCAAGAGAGCTGCCAATTGCGGGCGTGTCCTCGAGTTGGTTGTTAGAAAAAATCACGAGTCCAGTAAAAAAATTAATATCAAAACCAGAAATAGTTCATGAAATTAAGGATTTAGGCTATCCTATTTTCATGACGCTTGGTGCAGGTGATATAGGCGTGGAAGCGTCCGAATTAAAACAAAAATTAAGTCATGCGTATTAATTGGAATATCATAAAAGGGTTGTTTCTGCTAGGGCTAGTGGTGTTTTTGTATGCCTTTTCATCGTTCAAAAATAATGGGCGTTCTGTGTCTAAAGTAGCGGTTCAATTTACAGGAAACGACAACGTTTATATTACGACCGAAATGGTTAATAAATTGTTAATACAAAATCAAGAACAACTGTATATTATACCGAAAGATAATTTAGATTTGAAGGAGATGGAGTTTTTACTTGAGTCAGACGACATGATTAAGTCCGCTCAAGTGTATCTTACTGTAAACGGAGAAGTTAGGGCTAAAGTAGAGCAAAAACGACCCATTGCAAGGGTTCATGCGGAGGCCACATTTTATATTGATGAAGACGGGTTGTGGATGCCATTGTCCCCTCAGCATAGTGCGCGAGTGCCGTTGATTACGGGTGTTGTGGATAAGGAGGATTTAAATGGCGTCTATTCATTAGCGTTAAAGATTTTTAAAGATTCGTTTTTAAAAACCTATATCACAGAAATTCAACAAGATGAAAACAATCAAATAATCCTAAAAATGAGATTATTAGATTTTGAAGTATTAGTGGGGAGTCTTGAGAATTTAGACCAAAAAATGAAAAATTTAAAAGCATTTTATCAAAAGGCAAACAAAGATAAAGTGTTAGATGTTTATAAAAGCGTGAATTTACAATTTGATAATCAAGTTGTTTGCACCAAAAAATAAGTGTATGGAAGCTCAAAAAATTTCAGTAGGATTAGATATTGGTACTACCAAAATTGTGGCCATGATTGGTCGTAAAAACGAGTATGATAAATTAGAAATACTTGGCATTGGAAAATCAAAAAGTCTTGGTGTCCACAGAGGGGTTGTTAATAATATTACTCAAACCATTCAGTCCATTCAACAAGCTGTTTCGGAATCCGAAGCCAACTCAGGACTAAAAATAGGTGAGGTGACTGTGGGGATTGCAGGACAACACATTCGCAGTCTTCAACACAGTGATTACATTACGCGTGAAAACTCAGAGTTAGTCATTAATGAAGAGGATATTGAGCGTCTCATTAATCAAGTGCATAAACTTGTAATGCTTCCAGGAGAAGAAATTATCCATGTGTTGCCACAAGATTATAAAGTAGATGGACAGGCAGAAATTAAAGAACCGATTGGGATGTATGGCGAACGATTGGAAGCTAATTTCCATGTCGTCGTCGGGCAGGTATCTTCTATTAGAAATATTGGTCGTTGTGTGCAAACCGCCGGCTTGGATTTAGAAGGAATCACATTGGAACCTTTGGCTTCTGCCAATGCAGTGTTAAGTCAAGAAGAAAAAGAAGCAGGGGTGGCTTTGATTGATATTGGAGGTGGAACAACGGATTTAGCCGTTTTTAAAGACGGAATTATTCGCCACACTGCAGTGATCCCTTTTGGAGGGAACGTCATCACAGAAGATATTAAAGAAGGCTGCTCGATTATTGAAAAGCAAGCAGAATTATTAAAAATCAAATTTGGATCTGCCTGGCCCGGCGAAAACAAGGACAATGAGATTGTGTCTATCCCAGGTTTGAGAGGTCGAGATCCTAAAGAAATTACGCTTAAAAACCTGTCTAAAATAATTCATGCTCGGGTGGTCGAAATTATTGAGCAAGTGTATGTCGAAATTAAAAATTACGGACACGAAGAGCAAAAGAAAAAGCTGATCGCTGGAATCGTGTTAACAGGTGGCGGAAGTCAACTAAAGCATTTAAAGCAATTAGTAGAATACATCACCGGAATGGACACTCGAGTCGGGTATCCAAACGAGCATTTGGCGGGTGATAGTGATAGCGATATTACAAGTCCAATGTATGCGACAGCTGTTGGCTTGGTGATGGACAGTTTAATGCGACAAGACAAACGAGTTGACGAAATTCCAGAGGAAGAGGAAGTTGTTTTAGAAGATGAAATAGCTCCACCTCCAGTAGAATCGCATCGAGATAACCGCAGTTTTTTAGATAAGTTAACCGAAAGAGTTAAAGACTTTTTAGATAACGCAGAATAAAATTTATAACCAGTAAAATTAAGTATATGAGCAGCAGTAACGATTTTGGAATCACCTTCGATTTACCAAAAAACCAATCTAATGTCATCAAGGTCATTGGCGTTGGTGGGGGTGGAAGTAATGCGATTAATCACATGTTTAAGCAAGGAATCAAAGGGGTCGATTTTGTGATCTGTAATACCGATTCACAAGCGTTGAACAATAGTGGTGTACCCAATAAAATTCAACTTGGCGTCAACTTAACAGAAGGTTTAGGCGCGGGCGCCAACCCTGAAATAGGTGAGCAATCGGCGGTTGAAAGTCTGGAAGACATTCGTGCCATGTTAACCTCTAATACCAAAATGGTATTTATCACCGCTGGGATGGGTGGAGGCACCGGAACGGGCGCCGCGCCAATCATTGCTAAAATGGCTAAAGAAATGGACATTCTCACGGTAGGGATTGTCACCATGCCATTTGAGTTTGAAGGAAAAGTAAGAAACTCTCAAGCGCATCAAGGGATCGAAAAGTTTCGAAAAACAGTCGATTCGTTGGTCATCATAAACAATAATAAGCTAAGAGAAGTTTATGGAAATTTAGGCTTTAAAGCTGGTTTTTCCAAAGCGGATGAAGTGCTTTCTACGGCTGCTCGTGGGATTGCAGAAGTCATTACGCATCACTACATGCAAAATATTGATTTACGAGATGCAAAAACAGTATTGAGTAATAGCGGAACTGCGATTATGGGGTCTTCGACATCTTCGGGTCAAAACCGAGCACAAGAAGCCATTACAAGTGCCTTAGATTCTCCGCTTTTGAATGATAATAAAATTACAGGTGCCAAAAACGTATTACTGCTCATCGTTTCTGGCGCTCAAGAAATTACGATTGATGAAATCGGTGAGATAAATGATCATATTCAAGCCGAAGCTGGTTACGGTGCCAATATTATTATGGGTGTTGGTGAAGATGAAACTCTAGGAGAAGCGGTGTCTGTGACGATTATTGCAACGGGTTTTGATGTCGATCAACAAAATGATATTACCAATACAGAGGTTAAAAAGGTAGTTCATGCACTCGAGGATGAGCAAACCATGCAGCACGACTTGATGCCGATTGCCGCATCAGCAGCGACTGAAGTTATCTCGAATGAGGTGGTTGTTCATACTTTAGAAGAAACGCCAGCGACTGCAGTAACGGAAGAGGTTAGTGTAGTGGATCTCGTCTCAACTACCGATGCTATTAAAGCCATCGAAGTTGATTTTGAAGAATTAGATCTTGAGGTTGCGGAGGACGATTTTATTATCAATGAAGTCACCACCATGCAGGTTGAAGACGATAATTTTGAAGCCATTCCAAAAGATCAAACAATGCTGTCATTTGATTTGCCAATTTCTAGCAAGACATCAGTATCAGAATCGGATACCGTTGAAGTCTTTACACTCGAGGATTCAAATGAAACGACTGTTGAGGCTGCAATTAAGGAGATCGAAGTTAATGATTATATCGAATTAATCCCTGTTACAGAGGCCAATGAAACCGGTGAAACTCGCTATGCTTTAGATGATCATATTGTGTTACAACAAACCGATCAAAAATATGAAGGTAAAAAACAAGCGGTAAACGTTGACGTAGAAGAAGAAGAAATGGTCCTTTCTAAAGTGACCGTAAAAGAACGCACCGTGACTTCGGAACCAGAAGAAAATGTGGATCCATTTAATAACCCAATTTCTAAAACACTTCGAGATCGCGCCGATGAAAGACGTCAAAAAATGAAAGCGTTTAATTATAAATTCAATACGTCTAAAATTGAAGAAATTGAAAAAGAACCGGCCTATAAACGTCAAGGGGTGAACTTGAATGATGTAGCCCATTCTTCGGATGTTCAGTCTTCTAGAACAACGATTGGACTTGATGACAATGATGAGGTTCAACTGCGTTCAAATAATTCGTATTTACATGACAACGTCGATTAACGTTTCGTGTTATTAAATTTTAAAACCTGAAAAATGAATTCATTTCTCAGGTTTTTTTAATTTTTAAGAATAAAAATCGTTGTTTTTGTTATATTCGCACCTTAATTAAATGTCAATCGTATGAGCTTACAAGATTCAGTCATGACCGCGCTTAAAGCCGCTATGAAATCCAAGGATACGGTCGCTCTGACCGCATTAAGGTCTATTAAGTCTGCTATTTTATTGGCACGCACTAGTGGTTCTGATGTGGAGATGAATGAAGAAGACGAGTTTAAATTATTACAAAAATTAGTTAAACAACGTCGTGACAGTGCGGCGATATTTACAGAGCAAAATCGGTTAGATTTGGCGGAACCCGAATTGGCAGAAGTCGAAGTGATCAGTCAATTTTTACCGCAAATGCTAGACGTTTCTGAAGTCGAAAAAGTAGTGGTAGACACCATTGCATCTTTAGGCGCTTCAGGAATGAAAGACATGGGGCGTGTGATGGGTGTGGTGAGTAAAACACTCGCAGGCAAAACCGATGGCAAAACAATATCAACGTTAGTGAAAGCGAAGTTGTCTTAAATAAAATGGCCCAGTAGTTCAAC
>TARA_B110000967_G_scaffold172174_1_pt1 | contig 32757 bp, 22 predicted proteins | sample TARA_B110000967 | Tara Oceans TARA_B110000967 (sample SAMEA4397903) | marine metagenome | biome: Polar Biome; feature: [DCM] deep chlorophyll maximum layer (ENVO:01000326); material: water (ENVO:00002006), including particulate matter (ENVO:01000060) such as... | depth 35 m
ACTTTAGCGAGTGTTTTATAAGATAGTTCTTGCAGCAAGAAAATGCCCTCAAAAATAGACTGTAATCGATCAAATAGAGTGTGAACCTCTTCAAGAACTTCTTCTTTGTTTTTCGTGATTAAAGCATCAATTACATTAAAATGTAGTTCTTTTATTGTTTCTAAAATTTCTTTAGCAAAGGTAATGTCTTCTAAAGCCTTGTTTGATGCCAATAATAGCTTGTCTGTTGTCTTTCCGAAAGCAGAAACGATGATGGCAACTTTTTGCTCTCTTGATGCGTTTTCAATAATTGCTAAAACTTTTTTAATGTTTTCTGAACTAGCTACTGATGAGCCTCCAAATTTTAATACTTTCATTTTGAATGATCGTTATTGATGTAAATAAAATGTTGTGAGTTTGTTTTGATGTTGTTCAAAACAAGAGATAACCTGAAATAATATGGATATATGAAAACCCTTAAAGGGTCGCTGTGGTTGTGGTGCGAATAATTTGACGTGTATACAAACAAACTACTGAAGTAGTTAACGTAGTTTTTGTATTTTTTTTTGATAAATTCACACTGTAAATGTATAAGTATTATTTATTTTGATAGATTTTATTAAGTATTATTTTGATAAATTCTGTAATTAATACGATGTTCGTAAAATAAAGTCAATAAAATATAATAATAATCATTTTTTTGTACTGTTAATCATTTTTTCTTTAATAATTAAAGCAATAGGTTTATTTTTTATCTTACTCTCTAACCAAGATAAAATATCTAAATATAAAAAAGCTCTTTTTTCATAGGGATGATTCTCAAACTTTTTTAATTTCTTGTAGATTTTTTTAAATTCACTTTTTATTTCACTCGGAAAAACATCACTCAAATCTCTAATAGAGGTTAAAAACACTTTCTGAACTTCTTGTAAGTTTTCCATTTTTAAAAGGAACTTGTAGGTGTCTAAAAACTGTCTTTCTAAATCATAATCTAAACCACATTCATAATGTGCTATTAAGTTTAAAACCCTTGCAAAACATTGTAAATCTTCTGCGGAACTCAAGTGTTTGGATTTGATAATTTTTTGTAAATACTCGATACAAATTTCGTTTTTACCCATTCCGAAATACAAACAGGCAATTTTGTAATAGAGCATTACAATATAATGATGGTCTAGCCTATTTTTGTATTTTTCAATTTTTTGATTGATAATTTCAACCAAATATTCACCTTCAGAAAAGGAGGCTTCTAAAAAATGTAAATGTAGTTTATTCGCATATAAATATTGAAAAATTAGAAGTTCAGTATTGGTGTTTAACGGAATAATATTTTGCTCAATTTCTTCTTCAAAGAAAAGTAGCTCTTTTTTAAAAGTGCTCGTTTTTTTTACAAAAAACGAAGCCTCTAATAAATAGTTTTTTCCTTTTAAATAAAAAACAGGGTGCTGAGAAATGTGCTTTTTATCTTCCTTAAATAAGTCGACCCATTTAGTAGCGTATTTATAACTATGCAAAAAATCTTGTGTTAAAAAGCTAAACCACAAATGCGATTTATACAACCATAATTTTTCTCTAAAACCAAGGTTCTCAAAATTATATTCAGGGAGTTTGCTATAGAAGTAAGTATTTACAAACTCTAATTCTTCATTATTTTTTACATAGCCATTTTGTAGCAAATGACTATACAATTGTAAGGATAAATTAGACAGTTTACTAGCAATAACATTTTGCTGGCTTAATGTTTTTGCTTGTATTGAAAGCTGATCTGCTCTATTGCTTAAACTTCTGGTAATGTATTGTGTTTCAATTACTTTTTCGAGTTCAACAATTTCATAAGCGATGTTTTTTTCTTCATTTTCCAAAGCTAAATTCTTCGCTTTATCTAACAATTTTAAACTCTGTTTATACAATCCTTTTTGATACAAAACAGTCGCAAAATCTAGTTGCTCTCGAATTTGAATTCTTATGTTTTTATGTGCAGGATTTAAACGAAGGCTAATTAAAATTTGTTTGTATAAATGTGCTTTTAGGTTTGATAATTGTTGTTTTGAAACAATATCACTTTTAATAATAATTTTTTCATCGTAGGCTTTTAATTTCTCCAAAAACTTAAAAAGAGAGAAGAATTTTGCATCAATATTACCACCTAATCTACCTACATATAGGTTAAATTGTCTCTTTTCTGACTTGGTTAAGGACTTAATTAAAACAAAAAGAGCATCATTTTGTTGACTGGCTGATGTAACAATTTTACTCATAAGTATCTGGTAATAATGTATTTAAATTTTTTATGGTCATGCTAGAAATCGTGCAAAGGTCGTAAAATTCATAAGACTTGAAGATGTAATTTATAATTTTGATTTACTATAAAGATAATCTTTACAACATGACGCAAGATAACAAAGTACAAATTTTTGATACAACCTTAAGAGATGGTGAGCAAGTTCCTGGTTGTAAATTAGATACGAAACAGAAATTAGTAATTGCAGAAAGATTAGATTTGCTTGGTGTAAATGTAATAGAAGCTGGCTTTCCCGTTTCTAGTCCGGGAGATTTCACTTCAGTTTCAGAAATTTCTAAAATTGTAAAAAATGCAACGGTTTGTGGTTTAACGAGGGCCGTTGAAAACGATATAAAAGTTGCTGCAGAAGCTTTAAAATATGCTAAATATCCAAGAATTCATACTGGGATTGGTACGAGTGATTCTCATATTAAATTCAAGTTTAATTCTACAAGAGAAAAAGTTATTGAAAGAGCAATACGAGCTGTTACCTATTCAAAATCTTTTGTAGAGGATGTTGAGTTTTATGCAGAAGATGCCGGTAGAACTGACAATGAATTTTTAGCAAGAGTTTGCGAACAAGTGATTAAAGCTGGTGCTACTGTTTTAAACATTCCGGATACCACTGGCTATTGTTTACCAGAAGAATACGGGGCAAAAATTAGGTATTTACGTGAAAATGTTAAAGGAATTGAAAATGTAATTTTATCATGCCATTGTCATAATGATTTAGGCATGGCAACGGCAAATTCAATTGCGGGTGTAATTAATGGTGCACGTCAAATAGAGTGTACCATTAACGGAATTGGAGAACGTGCAGGAAATACCGCCCTAGAAGAAGTTGTAATGATTTTAAAACAACACCCATATCTAAATTTAGAAACAAGTATCAATACAAAGCTATTGTACGATACAAGTATTTTAGTTCGTGAAAGTATGGGAATGCCGGTGCAACCTAACAAAGCAATCGTAGGTGCCAATGCATTTGCGCATAGTTCTGGTATTCACCAAGATGGTGTTATAAAGAATAGGGAAACCTACGAAATTATGGATCCTGAAGAAGTTGGGGTTACCGAGAGTGCAATTGTTTTAACCGCAAGAAGTGGCAGAGCAGCATTAGCATACAGAGCCAAAAAAATAGGGTACGAATTGACTAAAATTCAACTAGATATTGCTTACGAGTGCTTTTTAGAAACTGCGGATAAACAAAAAGAAGTAAAAGATGAAGATATCCATGAAATCATGGAAAAAGTGAATAGAACTTCTAAAATAATAGTTGCTTAAATAACAACTGATAAATTTTGTGTTCATCAGTAATTTAACTATCATTGATATGGGTAAAATAGTAATAGTTTGAATACATGAAATATATAATTGCAGTTATTCCTGGAGATGGTATTGGTCCTGAAGTAACGGATCAAGCTAAAAAAGCTTTAGATGCAGTGGCAGAGGCTTATGATCATATTTTTTTGTACAAAGAAGCGCAATTGGGAGCCTGTGCTATGGAGATTTCAGGTGATCCTTTGCCCGATGATACTATAGAAATATGCAGAAAAGCGGATGCTATTTTATTTGGTGCTATTGGTGACCCAAAATATGACAATAACCCAAGTGCAAAAGTACGTCCAGAACAAGGTTTATTTCGTTTGCGAAAAGAGTTAGATCTATATTGCAATGTAAGACCTGTAAAGGCGTATGACAATTTAATTTCAAATTCTCCTTTAAAAAGAGAAGTCATAAAAGGAACAGATTTTGTTATTTTTAGGGAGTTAACAGGCGGTATTTACTTCGGGAAAAAAGAATTAAGTAAGGACAAACAAACAGCTTTTGATGTAAGTTCTTACACTGTAGATCAAATTTCTAGAATAACACATTTAGCTTTTAAGGCGTCTCAATATAGAAAGCAAAAGGTAACTTTAGTCGATAAATCTAATGTGTTAGAAACTTCACGCTTGTGGAGAAAGACAGTTACTGAAATTGCAAAATTATATAAAGACATTAAACTAGAATATTTGTTTGTTGACAATGCAGCAATGAAATTGATATTAAATCCAAAACAGTTTGATGTAATTCTAACCGAAAATCTTTTTGGTGATATTATTTCTGATGAAGCAAGTGCAATTTGTGGTTCCATAGGTTTGTTAGCATCCTCTTCCATCGGTGATAAAAATGCGATGTTTGAGCCTATTCATGGTTCTTTTCCAGAAGCAAAAGGTAAAGACATTGCAAATCCGTTAGCGTCTATTTTATCTGCTGCCATGATGTTAGAGCATTTAGGTTTGCATGAAGAAGCAGATGCGATAGAAAGAGCAGTAGAAAAATCAATAACTTTAGGGATTACAACAAGAGATATTAAACGCAAAACTCAATTTTCAGCTTCCACATCAAAAGTAGGTGATTTTATTGCAGATTATATTACAAATCAAGATGATAGTAATATGAATTTCAAGAATATTCACATGGGTCAAAGTACAATTATTTAAAAAAGCATTTCGATGCTTCATTGAAAAACAAGTAATCTGCCTTTAGTTATTATACAAAAATCTATTTTTTTTGAAGCTATTTCCAGCTTTCATTACTCGCTTTTTTTATACATAACTTATGGAAGTATCTATAAAATTTCATACTTAACTTATTGTCTGCGGAGATACTGTCACTAATTTGGCATAAAAAAGAGCTCAAACAAACCATTCAATCTGGGCTAGACTTGTTTGCCAACTGCAGTGCATCATTAAAAGATTAAAGGTTCCTTTATCAATTCCTTACACCCTCTTCTAAAGCGTCTCCCTTCTCTTTTTTCCAAGTCATCAAAACTAAAATGATGCAAAAAACTGCTGATATTGCGCAGGTAAGGTACATGCCAAACCAGCCAAAAACAGTTGTAATATAGGCAAGGCCAACTCCAGAAAATGTAGCGCCGACATATCCGAAAAAACCAGTCATTCCGCAAGCTGCAGAAATAGCTTCTTTAACAGTAACTCTCGATGTTTGAACGCCACTAATTAAATTCTGTGGACCATCAATTAAAAACCCAATAAGTAATAAGGCAATTCCTGTAATAAAAATATTATTCGGCCCAGAATAAAAGTAAAAACCCAAAATACTGCACGTTAATAATATTAAGTAAATAACATTAATGGGAGCACAGCGACCATTCCAAAAACGATCTGCCAAATAACCTGCAACGATTCCTCCAGGAATTCCTGCTAAAGGCATTAGGGTCCAAAATATGGCAACACTTACTTGGTCTATTCCCTTTACATCATATAAAAATATGGTTGCCCAATCTAAAGTGCCAAATCGAATGATGTAAATAAACATATTTGCAAAACTTAAAATCCAAATATATTTATTCGTAAAAATATATTTTTTTAAGATTTCCCAATGCGATTTTGTATTTTCAGATAATTCTACCATTGGTCTGTCTTTTTTAAAATCTTCAATTTCGGGCAATCCTAAAGACACGGGTCTGTCTCTTAAGGTTACAAACAAAAAGATAGCAGTAATACATCCAATTATTCCAGGAATATAAAATACAGCTTCCCAACCAACAATACCTTTATTGTACAAATTAATGATACCCGCAACTAGTAAACCGACACCAAATGTACCTGCTGTATGAGAAGAAGATAAAATTGTCCATTTTGTAGCTCTTTCTTTTGGCGAAAACCAATGCACTAAACCCTTTGCTATGGGCGGAAACCCCATCGATTGAAAAGCACCATTCAATCCCCAAAAGAAAACGATTAAATATAAACTATCGAGAAAACCAATAAATAAATGAATAATCGAGGCTAAAAAAAGCCCAATTGCCATAAACATTCTAATATTCGCTCTATCTGCAAAAAGTCCGCTAATAAATTTACCAATCCCATAAACAATATAAAATACACTGCTTAATATTCCTAATTGAATGATATCAATATCTAATTTATCACTAATTAATGGTAAGGCAGGAGAAATGTTTTTTCTTGTGAAGTAAAAGATAGTGTAACCTAAATACATGCCAATAAACATCCGCCATCTCCAGTATTTAAATTTTTTAGGTATTAATTCATCTGAAACTTTATCGAAGGTTGGTTCAATTTGTTTGAAGGGTGGAATTTTAATATGAAACATATAATATAATTTTAATAATATAATTAAAGAGTAGAGGTAAACTTTTAAAGTTTTTAGGCAGATCGATATTGATTGTAAATAAAGCTTAATTCATAGTTAAAATAAAACGTAGCTGCTTATCTATACTTCTTCAGTAAAGTATAAATAAGAATAACGTTTTTATTGCTTTAAGAATTATTTTGATCTTCTCTAAAGGATTTTTTAAGAAAAGATACGCTCTACTATTATTTAGAAATAGAGTGATGGATGTTAGTTCTGGTAATTAGAAATATTGAATATTTTATTTGCCTGTAAAATTGAGAAAATGCCATTAGTAAAATGGCAAGTATGTTTTTTATTACATGCTTGCCATTCACAATTAACTCAAATTCACTCTCTAATTAGTATGATTACTACCAACCTATATTTTGCGATAAAGCACCTCTACTAGTGTCTATTGCATTTGCAGGAATTGGCCAAATACGATGTGTTTCTAAAATAAAATTGTTTCTTTCTTGCCATACTTCTGTTGTGGGAAAAATTTCTGTAAAATCGGTAGAAGTAATAGGGAAACCTTTATTGACTCCGTCTGCAGTGTCAAAAACGACACCTATATGTCTTTTCCCATGTAAAGATTCTTTAATTTTTGAAACATCACCCCAACGACATAAATCTTCATATCGTCCAAGTAATTCTCCTGCAAATTCAGCTCTTCTTTCCGATTTTAAATCTTCTAAAGTTGCGCCTGTTTTTGCAACTAATCCTGCACGAGCTCTTATTAAGTTAATTTCTGTATCGCCAGCTCCAGCGCCGTTTTTCATAATTAAAGCTTCGGCTTTCATTAATAAAATATGTGAATAACGTAATAATGGTAAGTTTAAGTTTGTCGACGGATGATCGCCATTAGGGTTCAATTGAACAGCATTGGCATATCCATAAGGTTCTAGATATTTTTTTAATTGAAAGCCTGTTAAATTATTTGCAGATGCATATTTTCTAGTGCTACCAAAAAACTCAAAATCATCTCCAAACGCTAATAAAGTGGCATCTCTTCGTTCATCTCCAGCTTCATAAGACTCGTATAATTCTAGGGTTGGCGCAAAATATCCCCAACCATTGTATTTGCCCCAAGCTCTGTTTTCTAAAGATGCTCCTGCAAACATACTACCACCTATAGTATTGCTTGGCACAGACCAAAGGTATTCAGATCCCCAATTATTTGCAATTTTAAAAGCATCTTTAAAATTAGTTTCTAAAGCGTTTTTACTAGAATTTATAACTTCATTACAAACTGTAATTACGGTATCCCAAGAATTGGTATCAAATTCTGCATTGTGTAAATGCACTCTTGCCAAATAACCAAGAGCCGCATTTTTATGGGGTCTACCAAGTCTATCATTATTTACGCCATCAAAATAAGGTAATAATTCTGCTGCCCTTTCAAAGCTTTGTGCAGCAAATTCATAACTCGTGCTTACAGAAGCTGGTCTTTCAATAAAGAAATCTTCAGTAATTGTTTCATCTACAATAGGAATTCCTCCAGAATTGTTATCTCCATATAATAGCGATAATTGAAAATATGCTAAACCTCTCATAAAATAGGCTTCTCCTAAAGCAAAGTTTTTAATATCAGGATTAATGTCTAAATCTGGAACATTGCGTATAATGTCATTTGCTCTTTTAACAACTATAAAATGCATTGGCCAAATATCTCTTGTGTAAGAACCATTGCCAGAAGTTATAAAGTCTTTTATTTCTTCAATCTGTGATTTTGGTTTTCCAACTACAAAATCATCACTTGGTACTAAAGAATATAAATTCATTCCTCTTCCGTATATTCCTTGAAAATCATTAAAGATATATAAGGCGGTTGTTGCAGAAATTACATCTGCCTCTGTTTTCCAAAAATTAGCATTGGTAGGTTCTCCTTTAGGTTCTTCTACTAAAAAGTCTTCGCAACTTATGAGTCCAAATAGCACTACTAGTAGTAATATGATATATTTTTTCATTATTCTTAAAATTTATATTATTAGTAAGGGTGTTTATTAAAAACCTACATTTAATCCAATAGAAAATGTAGTTGCAACAGGATACTGTCCGCCATCTAAACCTCTATTGCCTACTTCAGGATCTAATCCAGAATAGTCTGTGATGGTAAATAAGTTTTCTCCTGCAGCATAGATTCTTAATCTATCTATTCCTTTTATTTCAGGAAATGTATACCCGATAGTCACGTTTTTTAATCTTAAATAACTGGTGTCTTCAATCCAAAAATCAGAAGGTCTTAAGTTGTCTCCAGCTCCTCCTAATCTAAAATTAGAGGATCCTGTATTGGTTGGACTCCATGTATCTATGGCATCAACAGATAAATTTGCTTCTGGGCCTACTGATGTTTGATTAGGATATACGGTTGTTAATTTAAAACCGTTATATGCGCTTGAGCCACTTACTCCTTGTAAGAAAACTCTCATATCAAAATTCTTGTAATTAAAATCGCCATTAAAAGCATAGGTAATATCTGGGAAAGCACTTCCTCTAGTCACTCTATCTTCGTCACTAATTTTACCATCACCATTATGATCGATAAACTTTAAATCACCTGCAACTGCATTTGGCTGAATTGTATAGGTTGTTGCTTCCGCATCAGATTGAAAAATACCTGCTGTTTCTAAAACATAAAAAGAAAATAAAGATTCGCCAATTTCTGTTAAAAGTGGCGTATGACTTGCAACGTTAAATTGATTATGTGGAATGGAAGAATCGTTTGAGACTGCCATTAATTTATTATCAATTTTAGATAGATTACCAGATATTTTATAGGTAAAATCACCCTCATATTTTTGATAATTTACGCCTAATTCAAATCCTTTATTTTCAACGGATCCTCCGTTCACAAATGGAAATTGACCAATTCCTTCTAACGTGCTTCCTTGCAACCTAAGCAACATATCATCTGTAGTTTTAATAAAATAATCTGCGGTAATAGACCAAGCACTGTTAAATAAACTAGCGTCTATTCCAAAATTAAGTGATTTTGTGAGTTCCCATTTTATATCAGAGTTTGATCTTCCGTCTAAAGCAAGACCTGAAAGATAATTGTTATCATCTGAACCTAAAATTGTATTTACCGTAGCTAATCTAATATCCGTTGGGTAGTTATCCAATGAATTTATATTTCCAATAATACCCCAACTAGCTCTTAGTTTTAAGTTACTAATTGTTTTACTGTCTTCTAAAAATTGTTCATTAGACATTCTCCATGCAACGGCAACCGAAGGAAATGTACCCCAAGTATTCTCTGAAGCAGCACTAGGTAATTTTGATGTTCCGTCTGCTCTTAAACTGGCTGTAAGAATGTATTTTTGATCATACGCATAAATAGCTCTACCAAAATAAGAAACTAAAGAGTTAGAGTCGTAAATGCTTAGTGGTTTTGTCCACGATGTAGCATTTACCAGCTGTCTAAGATTAGGGAGTTCTGAGGAAAAATCTCTACCTGTAACGCTAAAAAGAGAACTTTGAAAACGTTGGAATGTATTACCTGCTAATAATGTTAAATTATGAACATCTTTAAAATTTTCATTGTAGGTAAGCGTCGTTTCTAGTGACCAATCTTGCTGTTCGCCTGTTAAATAATCGAAGCTATTTTGGTCTGTTCTTGTTTTAGAAACTTCTGGACTTTTTGGTTTGAATTGTTGAAAGTTTCTTGTTTTAGAATTGATCCCGAAGCTCGACTTTAATTTTAAATTGTCTAAAATTTCATAATCAAAATACAAGTTTGCGAAAAAATCTTGATTTATATCTTCAATATCTAATCTTTCTAAGGTAGAAACAGGATTGATCGTACTAACAGATAGTAAATCTGAATAATTTCCATTTTCATCAAAAACGGCTACTCCAGGATTTGTTTTAATTGCTTGTGCAATAATTCCATTATAACTTTGCCCTCCATTTTCATCTGTTGTTCCTGTAAAGACAGAATTACCACTAGTTCTAGTGTAATAAATGTTTTCGCCTATTTTTAGTTTATCGTTCACTTTAAAAGAAGAACTTAATCTAAAAGTTAATCGTTCTGCATTCGTATTTATCAATGTTCCTTCTGTTGTATTATAACCAATAGAAGATGCAAACGTGTTTTTTTCGTTACCACCTCTAACACCAATATCGTAATTTTGAACAACTCCTGTTCTAAAAATTTCATCTACCCAATTTGTTCTGTCAGTAGTGCTATATTCTACAGGATTTGATGTTGTGTCAAAACCAGCATCGGTTAAATATTTAACTCTATTGGCTGCGCTTAAAGCTTTGGGTTGTTTTGCCGTTACCATAGAACTAAAGGTGTTAAAATCGAAAGATAGTTTTCCGTTTTTTCCTTTTTTAGTGGTTACTAAAATTACACCACCAGCAGCTCTTACTCCATAAATAGCTTGTGAAGAAGCATCTTTTAAAATACTGATAGAAGCAATATCAAAAGGATTAATAGGCCCTCCAAAATAAGGAACACCATCTACAACATATAAAGGAGATTCGTTATTAACAGTTCCCAATCCTCTAATTTGGATATTAGGTTCGGCAGTAGGATCGCCACCTGCACTAGATACTGTAACACCAGATACACTGCCTTGTAAACCTGCGGCAGTGCTTGAAACAGGTCTTTCACCGATATTGTCTACAACACCAACAGAACCTGTTAAGTCTTTTTTGGCAACACTACCATACCCAATAATTACAATTTCATCTAAATTTGCAGCATCTTCTTTTAGTATAATATTAATTTGTATTTTATCTAAAACAGGTACTTCTTTAGAGGCATAACCAATAAATCGGACAACTAATGTTGCATTTTTATCTGTAACCGTAATAGCATAATTACCATCAAAATCTGTACTAACACCATTAGATGTGCCTTTTTCTAATATACTTGCACCTGGCAAAGGGTTACCTATTGCATCTGTTACAATCCCCGTAATTTTCAGGGTAATTTTTTCTTTTTTAGTTTCTTTTTTACGCCTAACAGTTTTATTCTTTTTTACAAGAATTGTGTTATTTTTCGTGAATTCATACGTAAAATTAATTGGAGATAAACATTTTTTTAATAGAGCACTCGCTTTGATTACTCCTTTTTTTAATTGAACTTTTGGTGCATCTTTTAGTAAATCATATCGGTACACAAACGTATAGTCAGTTTGTGTATTAATAAGTTTAAATACGTTGCTGATACTTATTTTTTTGTCTTTCTCAATTGTTATTTTTGCATCTTGTGAGAAGCCTTCATTAGGCCCTAAAGCAAAGGATAAGGTACATAAGAGGAACACAAAACTTTTCATAATTGTTCTTAAGAGTTCATTATAGATGTGAACTCGGTTTTTAGTAAATTTAAAATTCATAAATTAGCATTTGATTTAGTTAAACATTGTTTTAATTAAAATCTGTTGGAAAATGGCTGATACTGTCCAAGGTGAGGCCATTTCCTTTTTTATTTTATCACTATTTTTTTATCTTTTATGGTGTATTTTAAGTCTCCATTACTAGTAGATTTAAAGAATTTTAAAATCTCTGTTATGGTTGTTTCTCTTTTTAAGATTACTGTAAACTGATATTTTTTTGCTTTTTCCGATTCAAAAGATACTTCAACATTGTAACGCCTAGATAATACTTTCATAATCTCATCAAGAGGTTCTTGGTTGAAAGAAAAAATTCCTTTAATCCATGCAACTTCGTGAGAAATATCAACCTCTAAAACCTCTATAATTTTTGTTTTAGTCGAAATTCTTGATTGCTGATTCGGTTTTAATAAAACAGTGTTTAAACCTTTATTAACACTCACTTTTCCTTCTAATAGGGTGGTCGAAATTAAAAGATCTTCTTTATACGCCTTTATGTTAAAATGAGTTCCTAAAACGTTCACTTCTTGGTTTTTTGTAAGTACTCTAAAGGAATCTCCATTATGTTTAGAACTCGGAGAAACTTCAAAGTATGCCTCACCATAAAGTAATTCTACATTTCTAGTTTCTCCCTTGTTAAAGGTTACTGGGTATTTTAGTTGTGAATCTGAATTTAAGAATACTTTAGTTCCATCAGAAAGCTGCACAAAAAAATCGTTGCCTCTAGGGATGGTTAAATAATTATACGTAATTTCTGATTTAGAATCATTTTTAGCATCGTAAATTAATTCTTCACCATTACTTTTTACGCCCTTTGAAGTATATTTTTTTCCTTTTCCTAGAGCAATATTAGAACCATCTCCTAATGTTAAGGTTGTTTTGTTTGCGTCAGTTTTAATATTGTTATTTACAATTATTGGTGTTTTATTTATTGAAGTCTTAAAAAAGTAAGTAGAAGTTAAAATCCCAATAAATATAGCGGCAACAGAAGCATATTTCCAAAAAGAAACTTTTTTAGGTTTTTTGTGAATACTTTCATTCAGTTTTAACCAACCTTTTTCTACATCCACCTGGGTATCCTCTTTATAAAAATTTTCTTGAAACGTTTTAAAGAACTCTTTATGCTTTGAGGATTCTTTATACCAAATATCAAAAACCTTTTCTTCGGAAGAAGTAAGGCTATTATTTAGTTTTTTAATTAAAATTTTAAACTCCATATTTAAAAAATTTCATGTGTTTAACCTTAAGACAACAGAATTTAAAAAAAGGGTGACAAAAATGTTAAGAAAAACTTAATAAATTTAATTATTATAAAAAAAGCGTCCTAAAATTAAAGAATTTCTAATAAAAAAAGGATAGAAATAATCATTTCGATAATTTTTGATTTTGCTCTTTTTAATTGGGTTTTTACAGTATTGATAGAAATATCGAGTTCTTCAGCAATTTCTTTATACTTATAAGCGTGCAAAAATTTTAAACGCACTATTTGCTGCATTTTTTCAGGCAGCGTGTCTACAATTTTTAATATTTGATGATATACTATTTCTTTATCTTCTTGAGAAGTAGAATCAAAAACATGCTCTGTAATTAGGCTAATATTAAAGTCTAGTACTTTATAATCATCTGTAATTTTAATAGATTTTAAGTAATTTAAGCACCTGTTTTTTATGGAAGTATGCATGTAATTATTTAATGAAGAGGTAATATGTATTGTGCTAGCGTTTTCCCAGATATAAATAAAAAGATCTTGTACAATATCTTCACTAGCCTGTTGGTTAAAAAGATATTTATTACCAAAAGAGACAAAATTTTTATAATTCTTATTGAAAAAAATTTGAAAAACCTTACGATTTCCTTTCCGTATTTCTTCTATAATAAGATTCATTGTTGTTTTTCTAAAATCGATATTCAGCAAATCTACTTAAAAAAGAATGTATTCATCAAATATTTAAATTGTTTAAAAATATTGATCATTGCTAAAATTGTTTTTTTTAGCCAAAGAAAAGGGTCTTTTTCAATTTGTAAAAGGGATGTTTGATACGGTTAATGTTCTATTTTATTTCCCAATAATAATAATAATAATAAAGCTAATATCTTTATCATGCAAACAGTGTAAATGTAATCGAACAAAGTTTAAACATTATTCGAAGAGCATAGGAACGTGAAATTTATATCTTGTAGAAATGAACTCTTCATAAAAAAGAAGCTTTTTTATGAAATTATTTCAAGGATTGAATATCATAATAATGTATATATAACTAATTGAATTTTAGTTTATTAAATATATATTTTAAGACGTGGATTTAAAGAGATTTAGAGTTTTTTATGTTCTAAAAATGAAGAGAAATAGTAATTTAGTCATCAAATTGAAGAAAACTATAAATGGAATTAAATAGACACAGCAAAAGATTAACACAAGACGATTCGCAACCAGCATCGCAAGCAATGTTATATGCAGTTGGCTTGACGGATGAAGATATGACCAAGGCCCAAGTTGGAATTGCAAGTACCGGTTATGATGGTAATCCTTGTAACATGCACTTAAACAATTTGAAAGAAGAAGTTAAAGTGGAATGTAATATTGCAGGTGTAGTTGGTTTAGGGTTTAATACAATCGGTGTTTCAGACGGAATTTCTATGGGAACTTCTGGTATGAATTATTCACTGGTTTCTAGAGATATTATAGCAGATTCTATAGAAACAGTGATGAATGCACAAAGCTATGACGCGGTGATTGCCATTGTAGGTTGTGATAAAAACATGCCAGGATCTGTGATTGCCATGTTGCGCTTAAATCGCCCAGCGATCATGATGTATGGTGGATCAACAGCCTCAGGAAGTTACAAAGGAAGAAAATTAAATATTGTTTCTGCATTTGAAGCGCTAGGGCAAAAAATGGCAGGAGAAATTGAAGAAGAAGAATATAGAGAAATTATCAAAAGAGCAATTCCAGGAGCAGGTGCTTGTGGCGGAATGTATACAGCAAATACCATGGCTTCTGCCATCGAATGTATGGGTTTTGCGTTGCCTTATAATTCTTCAATTCCGGCAGAAAATCCAAACAAATTATCGGAAGCAGAAAGAACAGCTTTGGCAATTAAGAACTTATTAGAATTAGATTTAAAACCTTTAGACATAATTTCAAAAAAATCTTTAGAAAACGCAATCGCATTAGTAAATGCTTTGGGCGGTTCTACAAATGCCGTATTGCACTTTTTAGCAATTGCGCATGCAGCAGATATAGAATTTACATTAGAAGATTTTCAAAAAGTATCAGATAGAACACCATTAATTGCAGATTTAAAGCCTTCAGGAAAATACTTAATGGAAGACGTTCATAGCATTGGAGGTACTCCTGCAATCATGAAATATTTATTACAAGAAGGGTATCTACATGGCGATTGTTTAACCGTTACAGGAAAAACATTGGCAGAGAATTTGGTAGATGTTGAGGCAATGGAGTTTGAGGATCAGGATGTAATTTATCCAAAAGACCAAGCATTAAAATCATCAGGAAACATTCAAATAATTTATGGAAATCTAGCAACCGAAGGTGCCGTTGCAAAAATCTCTGGAAATGAAGGGTTGCTGTTTGAAGGAAAAGCAGTCGTGTATGATGGTGAGCAGGCGGCAAATACAGGTATTGTTGCTGGAGAAGTAGAAAAAGGAGATGTCGTCGTGATTCGGTATGTAGGTCCAAAAGGAGGTCCAGGAATGCCAGAAATGCTAAAACCAACTTCGTTAATTATGGGAGCGGGTTTAGGAAAATCTGTAGCATTAATTACGGATGGTCGTTTTTCTGGGGGAACACACGGTTTTGTCGTTGGTCATATTACCCCAGAAGCACAATCTGGAGGAACCATTGGAATTTTAAAAACAGGTGATAAGATTAAAATAAGCGCAGAAGACAATTCCATAAATGTTTTAATTTCTGATGAAGAAATCGCAGAAAGAAAAGCACAATGGGTTGCTCCAGCATTAAAGCATACAAAAGGAATCTTATACAAATACTCAAAAATAGTTGCATCTGCCTCAAAAGGATGTATTACTGATGGGTAGATTTAAAAGAGTCAAGAAAAAAAAGAGTTAAGATATCTTGCAAGGTTTTAAGAATCTTACAGGTCTCAATAAATAAATAGTTTGAAAATAGTCTAATATCTATTTTTTAAACGTTCTAATCTAATTAAAATATGGAAACTCAAACCATAACAAATAAAGAAATAGTTACAAAAGCTACCGAGAGAATTTCTGGTAGCGAGGCTGTTGTTAGATGCTTAATAGCCGAAGATGTAAAAATAATTTACGGATATCCTGGTGGAGCAATTATGCCAGTGTATGATGAATTATACAAATATCAAGATAAAATTCACCACGTTTTAGCACGTCATGAGCAAGGTGCAACACATGCTGCGCAAGGATTTGCAAGAATTTCTGGAAAAGTGGGTGTTGCCATTGCAACTTCCGGACCAGGCGCAACCAATTTAATTACGGGTATTGCGGATGCACAAATAGATTCTACACCAATGGTCTGTATTACAGGGCAGGTTGCGTCTCATTTGTTAGGAAGTGATGCTTTTCAGGAAACTGATATTGTAGGTATTTCTACTCCCGTTACAAAATGGAACTGTCAGGTTACAAAAGCGGCGGATATTCCAGAAGCGTTAGCAAAAGCATTTTTTATAGCAAAAAGCGGAAGACCTGGTCCAGTTTTAATAGATATTACGAAAGACGCACAGTTCGAAGAATTTGATTTTTCCTATGAAAAATGTACTAAAATTAGAAGTTATGTTCCGATTCCGAAAACAGTAGCGGGTACTTTAGAAGCTGCTGCAAAATTGATAAATGCTGCAAAAAAACCACTTATAGTTTGGGGTCAGGGAATTATTTTAAGTAAAGCCGAAGAACAATTTAAAGCTTTTGTAGAGAAAGCGGGAATTCCTGCTGCTTGGACAATTTTAGGAGCTTCTGCTTTGCCAACCTCGCACCCATTAAATGTTGGTATGTTGGGCATGCATGGAAATTATGCACCCAATGTTTTAACAAACGAATGTGATGTTTTAATTGCGATCGGAATGCGTTTTGATGACAGAGTTACAGGGAAATTAGATGAATATGCTACGCAAGCAAAAGTGATTCATTTTGAAATAGATCCTGCTGAAGTAGATAAAAATGTAAAAACAGATGTGGCGGTTTTAGGCGATGCAAAAGAAACTTTAGCAGCTATTTTGCCTTTAATTGATGAAAACTCTCATCAAGAATGGCATCAGCAATTTAATGATTTATATGAAATTGAATATGAGAAAGTAATCAAAGGCGATCTCCATCCAACGAAAGAAGGATTAACAATGGGTGAAGTTATTAAAGAAATAATATTCAGAGCAAAGGAGATGCTGCAATTGTTACCGATGTTGGTCAGCATCAAATGATTGCTTGCAGATATGCGGAATTCAATAAAACAAAAAGTAATATCACTTCTGGCGGATTAGGAACCATGGGTTTTGGATTGCCAGCAGCAATTGGTGCAAAAATGGCAGCTCCAGAGCGCGAAGTTGTTTCAATTTCTGGTGATGGTGGCTATCAGATGACTATTCAGGAATTAGGAACTATTTTTCAACAAAAAGCGGCGGTTAAAATAGTGGTTTTAAATAATGACTTTTTAGGAATGGTGCGTCAATGGCAACAGTTGTTTTTCGACAAACGTTATGCATCCACAGAAATGGTAAATCCAAATTTTGTGGCAATTGCAGAGGGGTATTATATCAAAGCAAAAAAAGTTACAAAACGAGAAGAATTAGCCGATGCCGTTAAGGAAATGATGGCGAGTAAAGAAGCTTATTTTTTGGAAGTTTGTGTAGAAAAAGAAGGAAATGTGTTTCCAATGGTTCCTTCTGGAGCAAGTGTTTCACAAATAAGATTGGAATAAAATTCACATAAAAAAAAAGAGTGTAAAAGAGTAAAGAACAAAGAGTAAGGGTTTTAGAAAATTAAGAAGATTATAAGTCTATTTTCTAACATTTTTCCTCTAATATCTTTTTAAATATGAGCGTAGAAAAAAATCTATATACGATATCAGTATACACTGAAAATAATATTGGATTGTTGAACAGGATATCAGCAATTTTCCAGAGAAGACATATCAATATTGAAAGTTTAAACATCTCTCCTTCAGAAATTGAAGGTGTTGCTAAATTTACTATAGTTGTAAATATGAGTGAGGAGAGTGTAAAGAAAATTATTGGTCAGATAGAAAAGCAAGTAGAAGTGATTAAAGCGTATTTTCATAATGAAGAAGATACAATTTATCAGGTTTCTGGCTTGTTTAAAATAAAATCTGAATTGTTATTTGAAGAGCCTCAAATTCAGAATATCATTAAAGAGAGTCATGCAAGAATCGTTACGGTAAATACAGCTTTTTTTGTGCTAGAAAAATCAGGTAGAAAAGAAGAAATAGTGGCCTTGTATAATCAATTAAGCGTTTTTGGTATTATGCAGTATACGCGTTCAGGACACATTTCAGTGACCAAAGAAGAAATGAAAATATCAGCTTTATTAACAACATACAATAATTAAAAAAAAGATAAAAGAGTTTAGCGTAGAGAAAAAAGAAACAAATTTAGTTAACCTTTCTTTCTCTTCTTATTTTATTCCAATCAACAAACAAAAACAATAAAAATGTCAAATTATTTTAACACATTAACATTAAGAGAGAAATTAGAGCAGTTAGGAAAATGTAGATTTATGGATGCTTCAGAATTTGAAGACGGCGTAACCGCATTAAAAGGGAAGAAAATTGTTATTGTGGGCTGTGGAGCGCAAGGTTTAAATCAAGGTTTAAACATGAGAGATTCTGGATTGGATATTTCGTATACCTTAAGACAGGCAGCTATTGACCAAAAAAGAGCTTCTTTTATCAATGCAAGTTCAAATGATTTTAAAGTTGGAACTTATGAAAAATTAATTCCTACGGCAGATCTAGTGCTGAATTTAACGCCTGATAAACAACATACGAATGTTGTGAACACCATAATGCCACTAATGAAAAAAGGGGCAACATTATCGTATTCCCACGGTTTTAATATTGTGGAAGAAGGAACGAAAGTACGCGAAGATTTAACAGTAATTATGGTCGCACCAAAATGCCCAGGTTCTGAAGTTCGTGAAGAATATAAAAGAGGATTTGGAGTACCAACATTAATAGCTGTACATCCAGAAAATGATCCAGAAAATAAAGGTTGGGCGCAAGCAAAAGCATATGCAGTGGCAACAGGTGGTCATAAAGCTGGTGTTTTAGCTTCTTCGTTCATAGCGGAAGTAAAGAGTGATTTAATGGGCGAGCAAACTATTTTATGTGGTTTGTTGCAGACAGGTGCTATTTTATCTTTTGACAAAATGGTTGCAGAAGGTATTGAAGCAAGTTATGCTGCTAAATTAATTCAATACGGTTGGGAAACGGTAACGGAAGCTTTAAAACACGGTGGAATTACGAATATGATGGACAGATTGTCTAATCCTGCGAAAGTAAAAGCCTTTGAAATTTCAGAAGAATTAAAGGAGATCATGCGTCCGTTGTTCCAAAAACATATGGATGATATAATGACTGGTCATTTCTCGAAAACTATGATGGAAGATTGGGCAAATGATGATACAAACTTATTAACTTGGAGAGCTGCAACTGGAGAAACTGCTTTTGAAAAGCAACAAGTTACCGACGAAGAAATTTCTGAACAAGAATATTTTGATCACGGAACTCTATTAGTTGCTTTTGTTAGAGCTGGCGTAGAATTAGCTTTTGAAGCAATGACAGAATCTGGAATTATAGATGCTTCTGCATATTATGAGTCTTTACATGAAACTCCATTAATTGCAAATACAATTGCAAGAATGAAATTGGCTGAAATGAACCGTGTAATTTCTGATACTGCAGAATATGGTTGTTATTTGTTTGATCATGCTTGTAAACCGCTATTAACTGATTTCATGAAGACAGTCTCTACCGATGTAATCGGAAAGAAGTTTACCAATTCTAATGATGTTGATAATAAAGAATTGATACGGATTAATGCAATTATTAGAAATCATCCTGTAGAAAAAGTAGGCGCAAAATTAAGAGCTTCTATGACAGCAATGAAAGTGATAAAATCCGCATAATTTAAGGAAATATTTATTTTATATTTACCTGTCAGGTTTTTAATTCTGACAGGTTTTATTTTTAGATCTAAGCAATGCAAACAACAGAAATCTATTTTCCTAGTTTAGAAAATGTAAAAAAAGCTGCTAAAAATTTAGAAGGTGTGGCTTACAAGACACCTTTAAATCAAAATAGCAATCTTTCTAAACAATATGAGGCTACTATTTTATTTAAAAGAGAAGATTTACAACTGGTCCGATCTTATAAAATTAGAGGAGCCTATAATAAAATGTCATCTTTAACTAATGATGAAAAAAAACATGGTATTGTTTGTGCAAGTGCAGGTAATCATGCCCAAGGAGTTGCGTTGTCTTGTAAATTACTAAAGATTAAAGGTGTTATTTTTATGCCATCGCCAACACCAAATCAAAAAATTAACCAAGTAAAAATGTTTGGTGAGAATTTTATTGAAGTCGTCATTGAAGGGGATACTTTTGATGATGCTTTTAGCGCTGCAAAGTTAGCATGTGATGCAAGCAACAAGACTTTTATTCATCCTTTTAATGATCAAAAAGTAATTGAGGGGCAAGCAACCGTGGGGTTGGAGATTTTAGAACAAACCAAGGTAAAAATAGAGTACGTTTTTGTAGCTATTGGTGGCGGTGGTTTGTCATCAGGATTGTCATCCGTATTTAAATATTTGTCACCAGAAACCAAAATTATTGGCGTTGAACCAGAAGGAGCCCCATCCATGTGGACTTCTATAAAAAATAAAACAAATACAGCTTTAGATAAAATAGATGCATTCGTAGATGGAGCAGCGGTAAAACGTGTGGGAGATTTAAACTTTGCTATTTGTCAGCAAAATTTGCACGATGTGATTACTGTTCCTGAAGGTAAAGTTTGTCAGACAATTTTAGACTTATATAATAAAGATGCTATTGTAGCCGAGCCTGCAGGTGCTTTAAGTATTGCAGCGCTAGATTTTTTTGAGGAAGAAATTAAAGGAAAAAATGTTGTTTGTATTGTAAGTGGAAGTAATAACGATATTACAAGAACTGCAGAGATTAAAGAGCGAGCAATGTTATATGCGAATTTGAAACATTATTTTATTGTAAAATTTCCTCAAAGAGCGGGCGCTTTAAAAGAGTTTGTGGCAGAAATTTTAGGACCAAATGATGATATCACACATTTTGAATACACCAAAAAGAATAACAGAGCGAATGGTTCTGCTGTGGTTGGTTTAGAGCTAAAATCATCGATAGATTTAGAACCGCTTATCACTAGAATGAAAGAAAAAAATTTTTACGGAGATTATTTAAATAACAAGCCAGATTTGTTGCAATTTTTAGTGTAATAACAGCGAGTTTAGATTAAAAATTGTAATTGCCTTTATTTATATTCGAAATAAATATTATCTTAATGATTTAATTGAAATGTGTAGATACTTAATTTTTACTAGATTTGAGCTTGCTTAATCCTATGATTAATAATTTATTAGTTATTTTAATATAATTTTTTAAACCCAATTTATGAAGAGTAGTTTTAAAGAAATTCCAAACGAATACAAAATCACTTCGCCTGTCAATCAAAATACATATTTAGTTGGTGGTGAATTGAAAGAATGGAAAGGTGCAAATGCCACAGTCTATTCAACTATTTCGTCAACCGAAGAGTACAAGCCAACCTTGTTAGGTACGGTACCAGATTTAACTGGAGAGGAGGCAATAGAAGCTTTAAATGCAGCTTCTAAAGCCTATGACAGAGGTCAGGGTTTATGGCCAACGATGAAGGTAGAAGGTAGAATTGCAGCTATGGAAAAGTTTGTGGTTCAAATGAAAACTAAAAGAGCAGAAATTGTAAAGCTATTAATGTGGGAGATTGGTAAAGCCTTACCAGATTCAGAAAAAGAATTTGATCGTACGGTAGACTATATTTATGACACGATTGAAGATTACAAACAAATGGATAGAAATTCTGCGAAGTTTGACAAGAATAGCGGAGTTCATGCACATATTAGAAGAGGGCCGTTGGGGGTTGTTTTATGTTTAGGTCCTTATAATTATCCTCTAAATGAAACGTTTGCGTTGTTAATTCCTGCCTTGATTATGGGAAATACAGTGATTTTTAAACCTGCAAAACATGGTGTTTTATTACTTTCGCCCTTATTAGAGGCATTTCAAAATAGTTTTCCTGCTGGTGTAGTAAATATTATTTATGGTAGAGGAAGAACCTTGGCGACACCAATTATGAAAACAGGTCTTGTTGATGTTTTGGCATTGATTGGAAATAGTAAATCAGCAAATGCGATTCAGGCAAACCATCCGCAGAAAAATAGATTACGACTAGTTTTAGGTCTAGAAGCTAAAAACCCAGCAATTGTTTTGCCAGATGCAGATTTAAATTTGGCGATTGATGAGTGTATTGCAGGGACAACTTCTTTTAACGGACAGCGTTGTACAGCATTAAAGATAGTCTATGTTCATGAGCATATTTTAGCCGAGTTTAACAAGCGTTTTGCAGAAAAGGTAGATGGATTAAAGTTCGGGAATCCATGGGAAAGTGGTGTAACATTAACACCGTTACCAGAGTCAGGAAAACCTGCATATATTCAAGAGTTAATTGATGATGCCACTGAAAAAGGGGCGAAAATAATTAATAAAAAAGGAGGGGAAACTACTGAAAACTATATTTTTCCAGCAGTTTTATATCCAGTTTCAAAAGACTCTAGGGTTTTTGACGAAGAGCAATTTGGGCCAGTAATTCCTGTTGTTTCGTTTAAAAACATTCAAGAGCCTTTAGATGATATGGCGGCATCCAATTACGGACAACAAGTAAGTGTTTTTGGAAGCGACGTAAAGACTTTAGCGCCTTTAATAGATACTTTAGTGAATTTAGTCTGTAGAGTTAATCTAAATAGTTCGTGTCAACGCGGGCCAGATGTATATCCTTTTACAGGAAGAAAAGATTCTGCTGTTGCTACTTTGAGCGTTCATGATGCATTGCGTTCATTTTCAATTAGAACTTTTTTAGCTTCTAAAGACACGGCATATAATAATGCCATTTTACAAGAGTTGTTAGATAAAAAGGCTTCTAATTTTATAAGTACAGATTATATATTGTAGTTTATTGTTGATTGAAGTTTGCAAAAAAAACATCAGAATGTTAGAATTTTGATGTTTTTTTTATGAACAATTGGTTTTACTAAAATTATTTTCCAAGCGGTATAACAATCAGTCCCGAAAATTTTTCAGAGAAATTAATTACAGCTTTATCTGCTTCTAATTTTGTTTTATAATTACCAACTAGAACTTTCCAGTCTGGTTTATCGTAATCAAGTTTTGTATATAAGTCTGGGAAATTAGCTTTAAACTTATTTTGTAAACTTCTAGCTTTGGTTTCATTACCATAATAAATTTGAATTCTAAAGCCATAGCCATAAGAGCTATTATATGCTCTTTTTTTGGAGATTAATCTTTTAATTTCACTAGTACTATTTGTTTTATTTTGAGCTGAAAAATTGTTGATTCCAGCAATTAAAATCGTAAACAAAAGTAAAAAACGCACACTTTTTTTCATAAATATTATTTGTACAAAAATAACGAGAACATATAGAATATATTGAAATAAAACGCTATTTAGAACAGTTATAAATTAAAATTTATCGGTCTTTTCCTTTTTAAAAATTTAGCAATAAGTGGTACTTTTGTCGGACTGTTCAAAAAGCGTTTTTTGAGCTATTTTATACACGATACTAAAAATAGTTTGTAAATATGAAAAGTGTAGCGTTACACAGTAAATTAATCAAAATTCTTCTAAAGAGTCTTGCAATCATCTTATTTTTTGGTTTTAGTTTTTCTTCTCAGTCACAAGATGTAGATGCAGCGAGACAAAAAGAAGGAAGAAAGCTATTTAAATCATTATGTGCTTCTTGTCATAAATTAGACAAGAAACTAGTAGGACCGATGCTTGGTGGTGTTGAGGAGAGAAGAGAGAATTCTTGGTTACTTGCTTGGATTAAAAACAATGCGGCATTAAGAGCTTCTGGAGACAGAGATGCAATTGCTGTTTATGAGGAGTACAACGGTTCTGCAATGTCTGCGTTTCCGCAGTTAAGTGATCAGCAAGTAAATGACATTTTATACTACACTACGGTTGGTGATCCTGTTAAAAAGGTTGTAGCAGGCGCTCCAGTTATTGGGGGTGGAGGAACAGATGGTGGAGGTTCCCCTAAGTGGATACTTTATCTATTAGCAGGCGCCATTATTGTAGCTTTTCTAATGATCGCTAGTTTACTGAAACAAGTAAATGAGTTGAAAGGGAAAACGACTTCAGAATCACAATCCAACTTAAAAAGAGATTTACATGAGCTTTGGGAAGGTCTAAAAGCGAATACATTCTTAAAGGTTTTATCAACAATATTTATCCTTTTGATCGGCGCTTACGTGGCTTTCGGGACTATTTTTAAAGTAGGTATTAACGAAGGGTATTCTCCTTTGCAACCCATTGCATTCTCTCACAAAATTCATTCAGGTGAGAATAAAATTGAATGTCAGTATTGTCATTCATCCGCAAAACACAGTAAGCATTCAGGTATTCCATCTGTAAATGTTTGTATGAATTGTCATATGAATATTGCTGAAGTTGCTGAAGGAACAGTAGTAGAATGGGATGGTATCACATACGGAAAAGAAGAGTTAGATAAGGAAATAGCGAAAGTTTATGTAGCTGCTGGTTGGGATCCTGAAGAATTAGAGTATACTGGGGAAACGCAACCAATTAAATGGATAAGGCTTCATAATTTGCCTGATTTTGCATATTTTAATCACTCACAGCACGTCACAGTCGGTGGGTTAGAATGTCAAAAATGTCATGGACCTGTCGAGGAAATGGATGAGATGTACCAATACTCTTCGTTAACAATGGGTTGGTGTATTGATTGTCACAGGGAAACTAAAGTAGATTTAAAGGGAAACGAGTATTATGAAAAAATCCACAAAGAATTGGCCGAGAAATATGATGTAGAGCAAGTTACTATTGCACAATTAGGCGGTTTGGAATGTGGTAAATGCCACTATTAATCAAAAGATTCAAATATTAAAAGATTCAAGAAATTATTTTTTAAATTTTTTAATCATTAAACAATAAAAAACAATGGCTTCAAACAAAAAATACTGGAAAAGTGTTGAGGAACTAAAGGGTAGTTCTATTGTTGAAACGATGAATAAAAATGAGTTTGTAAAAGAAATTTCAACAGAGGCATTTTTAGGTGATAAAGAAACGCTAGAGAATTCATCTACCACACGTAGAGATTTTCTGAAGTATGTTGGTTTTACGACTGCTGCTGCTTCTTTGGCGGCTTGTGAAGGTCCTGTTAGAAAATCTATTCCTTACGTTGTGCAACCAAACGATGTTATTGCGGGTGTTGCAGATTGGTATGCAACTTCAATGGCAGATGGATATGACTTTGCAAATGTGTTGGTAAAAACACGGGAAGGTCGTCCAATTCAGATTATGCCAAATAAAGAGGCGAATGGAACCACAAGCGCTCGGGTACAAGCTTCAATTTTGTCTCTGTATGACGAAAAATTACGATTAAAAGAGCCAACGAAAAATAAGGAAGTAATTGGTTGGAATCAGGCCGAAGACGAAATTAAAAATGCTTTAAACGATTTAAAGGATGCTAACAAATCTGTTGTATTATTAACAGGTACTATGGCAAGTCCTTCTACTACAAAAATAGTGGAGGAATTTATGATAACATATCCAAATACAAAACATGTTATATATGACGCTGTTTCAGAGTCCGCTGCGGCAGATGCGATGTTGGCGATGTATGGTAAACGTACTTTGCCTAAATACCATTTAGACAAAGCAAAAACAATTGTTTCTTTTGGTGCAGATTTTCTAGGCGACTTTCACGGAGGTTTAGATAAGGCGTATATCAATGGTAGAAAACCAACTACTGGTCATATGTCTTATCATGTTCAGTTCGAAAGTAATATGTCTTTAACTGGTGCCAATTCTGATAAAAGAGTGGTTGTAAAACCTTCTGATCAAGTATTTGCATTATTAAATTTATACAATCATATAACGGGAGAAAATTTAGCTTCTAAAGCGACACCTGTGGACGGCGTAGTCAAGAAAATGGCTTCTGAATTAAAGAAAGCTGGTTCTAAAGGAATTGTTCTAACAGGATTGAATGATACAAATGCACAACTCCTTGCTTTAGCAATAAATAAAGCAATTGGTAGTGAAATTATTGATACCAAGAATACTTTAAACATCCGTCAAGGAAACGATGCTGAAGTTGCTCAATTAGTAATGGATATGCAGGCTGGTAAGATTGCAGGATTGGTTTCTTATAATGTGAACCCAGTCTATTCATTATCAAATTCATTAGATTTTTCTGAAGGACTGAATAAAGTGGCTCTTAAAGTTGCTTTGTCTACTGAAAATAATGAAACAGTGGATGTAATGGACTATGCATTGCCAACACCACACTTTTTAGAATCTTGGGGCGATACGCAATTCGATCAAGTAACGTACGGTTTAATTCAGCCAACAATTCAGCCATTATTTAATACACGTCAAGTTCAAGATATTTTATTAAGTTTATCAGGTAGTTCTGTAAGTTATTACGATTATTTAAAAGTATTTGCCTCCGAAAATGTTTTAAATGGAACCTCTTGGAATAAAGCATTACACAATGGTTTTTTCAAAAGAGAGGCTGTCGAAGAAGTACTTGGAGAAGATGCTCAAAATGTGCCTGTTGTGATGAGCAAAGTGGCATTAGCATTGGTAAATAGTATAAAATCATCAGGTTTTGAATTAAATTTATATACGAAGACTGGTTTAGGAGATGGTAAACAAGCAAACAATCCTTGGTTACAAGAATTTCCAGATCCGATAACAAGAACCTCTTGGGATAACTATTTAACCATGTCTATGGCAGATGCTAAAGAACTAGGTTTCGAAAACCCTGTACAAGATAATGGTGCTATTAATGGAGATTACGCAAAGGTATCTATAAACGGTAAAGAAGTTGTTGCTCCAGTTATGGTGCAACCAGGACAGGCAAAAGGATCTGTTGGTTTAGCGTTAGGTTTTGGTAGAACTTTCGGTTTAAAAGAAGAAATGCAAGTTGGTGTAAATGCGTATACATTATACACCAACTCAAACAATATACAATACGGAGTAAAAGTAGAAAAAGTAGATGGCACGCATAAATTTGCTTGTACGCAAGTGCAAAAAACAATCGCAGGGCGTCATGATATTTTAAAAGTAGCTTCGTTAAAAGAGTATAATACTGTTGCTCCTAAAGACCATGATAATGGTTGGAATAAACCATCTTTTGTGTCTTACGATCATAAGGAAGTAGAGGCGAATACAATTGATTTATGGGACGAGCATAATAGAGAGATGGGGCATCATTTTAACCTGTCTATAGATTTAACATCTTGTACCGGTTGTGGTGCTTGTGTGGTTGCTTGTCATGCAGAGAACAATGTGCCAGTAGTTGGTAAAAATGAAGTAAGAGTGGGTAGAGATATGCACTGGTTGCGTATTGATAGATATTATTCTTCGGAAGTGGAAACTAGAGAAGATGCAAAAGAATTAGGATTAGGAATTGCTGCAACCTATGAAGGTTTAGAAACGGAAGCAGAAAATCCCGAGGTAACTTTTCAACCAATGATGTGTCAGCATTGTAATCATGCTCCTTGCGAGACTGTTTGTCCTGTTGCTGCAACCACTCATGGTCGTCAAGGTCAAAATCAAATGACTTACAACAGATGTGTTGGTACTAGATATTGTGCAAATAACTGTCCGTATAGAGTTCGTCGTTTTAATTGGTTCAGATATGCAGACAACAATGAGTTTGATTTCAATATGAATAATCAATACGGCAAGATGGTGTTAAATCCAGATGTTGTTGTGCGTTCTAGAGGAGTTATGGAAAAATGTTCCATGTGTATTCAATTAACACAGGCAACAATTTTAAAAGCTAAAAAAGAAGGAAGACCTGTAAATACTGATGAGTTTGAAACAGCATGTACATCTGCTTGTACTACAGGTGCACTGGTTTTTGGTGATATCAACAATAAAGAAGATCAAGTAACTGCTTTAGTAGAGGATAAAAGAGCTTACAATGTATTAGATTACTTGCAGACGAAACCTAATGTAATCTACCAAGTGAAAATTAGAAATACAAACGAAGCGTAGTTAAATTTAACCTATAAAATATGTCTCATTACGAATCTCCCATAAGGGAACCTTTAGTACTAGGTGATAAAACTTATCACGATATTACCGAAGACATTGTTAAGCCTATAGAAGGTAAGGCCAACAAGAATTGGCACATTGCGTTTTATATTTCTTTAGCAGCGATGCTTTGGGGCTTTGGATGCATTTTCTATACTGTAGGAACCGGTATTGGAGTCTGGGGATTGAACAAGAACATTGGTTGGGCTTGGGATATTACCAACTTTGTATGGTGGGTAGGTATTGGTCATGCAGGAACTCTAATTTCAGCGGTACTTTTATTATTCCGTCAAAAATGGAGAATGGCCATAAACCGTTCGGCAGAGGCAATGACTATTTTTGCGGTTTTTCAAGCGGGATTGTTTCCAATTATACACATGGGAAGACCTTGGAATGCATATTGGGTATTACCGCTTCCTAATCAATTCGGTTCGTTGTGGGTTAACTTTAATTCACCTTTACTTTGGGATGTTTTTGCAATCTCTACCTATTTATCGGTATCCTTGGTTTTCTGGTGGACAGGTTTATTGCCAGATTTTGCAATGATTCGAGATCGCGCAGTAAAACCTTTTCAAAAGAAAATATATGCTTTATTATCATTCGGTTGGTCAGGTAGAGCAAAAGATTGGCAGCGTTTTGAAGAAGTGTCTTTAGTTTTAGCAGGTTTAGCAACACCACTTGTACTTTCCGTGCATACTATTGTATCTATGGATTTTGCTACATCGATCAATCCAGGTTGGCACTCAACAATTTTTCCTCCTTATTTCGTAGCAGGAGCAATATTTTCAGGATTTGCTATGGTACAAACCTTATTAGGAATCATGAGGAAAGTAACCAACTTAGAAGATTATATTACACGTATGCATATCGAATATATGAACATTGTAATTATTTTAACAGGTGGTATTGTGGCAGTAGCCTATGCAACCGAATTTTTTATTGCATGGTATACGGGTTCACCTTATGAAAACTATACCTATTTATCTGTAGGAGCTGCAACTGGACCGTATTATTGGGCATTTTATTCGCTATTGTTTTTTAACATTCTTACACCTCAATTACTATGGTTTAAGAAAATTAGAAGAAGTTTTATATGGACGTTTATTATCTCGATAGCGATTAACATCGGTATGTGGTTTGAGCGTTTCGATATTATTGCCATTGTATTAAGTAAAGGTCATTTACCTTCTACTTGGTGGCGTTTTGAACCAACTTTTGTAGATGTTGGTATTTTCATTGGAACCATAGGATTCTTCTTCGTATTATTTTTATTGTATGCAAGAACTTTTCCTGTAATTGCGCAAGCGGAGGTGAAAACAATATTGAAATCTTCAGGAGAATTTTATAAGAAGAGAAGTGAACAAGGGATTCCAACAAAACCAGCAATTGTATTGTTGGGTGCTGATGCAAATGAAGGGAACTCAGATAACAATAAAAAAGAATAATTATGGAATCATCAAAGGTTATTCATGCATTTTATAATGATGATGAAATTTTGTTAGACGCAGTGAAAGCTGTGAGAGCAGAACACCATCAAATAGAAGAAGTATTCTGTCCGTTTCCAGTGCATGGTCTGGACAAAGCTATGGGATTAGCGCCTACAAGAATAGCAATTACAGCTTTCTTTTATGGTTTAACAGGATTATCATTTGCTATTTGGATGACAAATTATATGATGATTGAAGATTGGCCTATGGATATTGGTGGGAAGCCAAGTTTTTCATGGATAGAAAATATGCCAGCATTCGTGCCAATTATGTTTGAATTAACAGTCTTCTTTGCAGCCCATTTAATGGTAATTACGTTTTACATGAGAAGTAGAATTTGGCCATTTAAAGAAGCAGAGAATCCAGATCCAAGAACTACGGATGATCATTTTTTGATGGAAATTCCTGTAAATAATAATGTAGAAGAGTTAACTGCATTACTGACAAAAACAGGTGCTGTAGAAATTAATGTAGTAGATAAGCTCTAAGATATAAAGGATGAAAAGTTTAAAATTAATAATCGTTTTACTATTTTTTGTAAGTATCGTTTCTTGCAATAATAAAAGAACACCACAGGTAGAGTATATGCCTGATATGTATGTGTCAATACCCTATGATGCTGATGATGAAAAAGGTTTAAATGGCAACCCTGTAAACAGTAAACCTGTTGCAGGAACTATACCAGTCGGAGGTCATCCTGCTTATGACATTGCGAACACCCCTGATGGCTATGAAAAGGCAAAAGCTGAAGTAAAGAATCCTTTAGAACTTTCTGAAGAAAATCTAGAAAATGGAAAAGCGATGTATGAAATATATTGTATTTCTTGCCATGGTAAAAAAGGAGATGGAAATGGGTATTTATCACAAGCAGAAAAGTTTGAAGGAATTCCGAATTATAAAGACAGAGATATTAATGCAGGAACTATTTATCATGTATTGATTCATGGTAAAAATTTAATGGGATCTCATTCAGGTCAATTAACGTATAACGAACGCTGGCAAATTATTCATTATGTTGAGCAATTGCGTGCGGATTTATTAAAATAATTACAGAAAGATAGAATACTAAAGATATGTATGAATTCTCGGGTAAAATAAAAATGGTATCAATCGCACTAATTATTTTTGGTGCAATAGGTATCGGCGTGGGCTTTTTAAGTGCGCCAAGTTCTGTTGATGATGTAAAGGAAATGATGTCACAAGAAGCATCGCACGATGGTGATCATGAGACAACCAATCATGAAGTGGTAGCAGGCGGTCACAACGAAGGTACTTCGGACGTGAGTTCAGAGCATCACGGGGATGAGCATGCAGATAAAGGAGCAGTTGCTCATGACGAGCATAATGATGATGCACATGCCGAGCATATCTATCATCAACTTAAAAACCGTCCTTGGTCTGCAGTATATGTTTCTTTGTTTTTCTTTTTAGGAATTTCATTATTAGTGTTGGCTTTTTACGCTTCACAGAGAGTGGCGCAATCAGCTTGGTCAGTGGTATTATTTAGAGTGATGGAAGCGATAACTGCAAATTTAGTACCAACTTCTATTATTATGGTATTGGTCATTTTGTCGGCATCTGTATTGCACTGGAATCACATGTTCGTATGGATGACAGAAGGTACATTCGATCCAACAAGTGAAAATTACGATGCACTTGTAGCTGGTAAAGCTTGGTGGATAAATTCAACGGGATGGACGATAAGAGGGATTATCTATCTAGCGATTTGGAATGCATATAGATGGTACATTCGTAAAAATTCTATTGCAGAAGATACCGCTAACGATAATCACAAAACATATAAAAATAATTATAATGTATCTGTAGGATTTTTGTTTCTATTTATGGTTACAGAAACAATGATGTCATGGGATTGGATTATGGGTCTTGACCCACACTGGTTTTCAACATTATTTGGTTGGTACATATTATCTAGTTTGTTAGTAAGTGCGTTAACGGTAATTGCTTTTGTAACTATTTATCTGCGATCACAAAACGCCTTACCTGGTGTTAATGATAGTCATGTTCATGATTTAGCAAAATTCATGTTTGGTTTTTCTATATTCTGGACCTACTTATGGTTCTCTCAATTCATGCTAATTTGGTATGCAGATATACCTGAAGAGACAACTTATTTTGTTGCTCGTTTTGAGGAGTACAAAGTGCCTTTTTTAGCAATGGTGGTAATGAATTTTGTTTTTCCAGTCTTATTATTATTAAATAGTGATTACAAAAGCATCCCTTGGTTTATTGTTATTGGAGGTATTGTAATTTTAGGAGGTCATTATATTGACATTTTTGTGATGGTAATGCCCGCTACAGTTGGTGGTCAATGGTATTTCGGAATTCCAGAGTTTGGTGCTTTACTATTCTTTTTAGGGATTTTTATATACACTGTGTTTAGTTCATTTGCAAAAGCAAATCCTATACCTAAAGGAAACCCGTTCTTAAAAGAGAGTGAACAGTTTCATTATTATAATATCGAACATAGAGGAGAAGATTCAGTAGATCATCATTAATAAATTAAGATTTAAATAATTAAGACAGTATATATATGTTAGCTCTATTTTATATTTTTATAGGTGTTGCGGTTGGTGTAAGTTTTTGGCAAATTACTCGAATTTTAGATTTTAGAGGAGTTATTGCCAATGATAAAGACAACTCGAAGCAAGGCAAGTATGCACTATATTTCCTGGTTTTTCTATATGCCATGATGATTTATTGTCTAATAGCAATGAACGTTTTAATGCTACCTGAAGCAGCTTCGATTGAAGGAGAACATGATGACAGGTTGTTTGATATTACATTTTGGTTAATTGGGATTGTTCAATTTGTAATGCAATTTTTGATTTTCTATTTTACTTTCAAATACAGAGGTAATAAATCAAAAAAGGCAAAGTTTTATGCGGACAGTCATAAACTAGAATTGATTTGGACGGTTACTCCAGCGATTGTATTAGTAGTGCTTATTGGTTACGGTCTATGGCAATGGAACAACGTAATGGATTTGTCCGACGAAGATGCCGTTGTGATTGAAGTATATTCCCAACAATTTAGGTGGGAAGCACGGTACGCAGGAGAGGATAATATGCTGGGTAGAGGCAATGTAAACTATATAGATCTCAACAACTTAAATAC
>TARA_B110000967_G_scaffold103302_1_pt1 | contig 32411 bp, 23 predicted proteins | sample TARA_B110000967 | Tara Oceans TARA_B110000967 (sample SAMEA4397903) | marine metagenome | biome: Polar Biome; feature: [DCM] deep chlorophyll maximum layer (ENVO:01000326); material: water (ENVO:00002006), including particulate matter (ENVO:01000060) such as... | depth 35 m
AAATAGGAAGGGCGATTCGTTTGTTTTTGATTGATGCCTCCCCCTTTGCAGAGGACGAAGATTTGACTCAAGAAGAGCGCAACATCCTTAAAGACTTCAAACACATATTTATCAATGCTAAAATTATAAAAGAAGAAGGAGAAGAATGGGGCTTTCAAGAAGGCTGCTTGAGCATTCCTGACATTCGAGAAGAGGTGTTTCGAAAAGAAAAAATCACGGTAGAATACCAAGACGAACACTTTGAAAAACACACAAAAGTTTTGGAGGGGCTTGCTGCAAGAGTTTTTCAACACGAATACGACCACATTGAAGGCATTCTTTTTACAGACAAACTCTCCTCTTTGAAAAAACGTTTGCTCAAAAAGAAGTTGGATAACATCTCCAAAGGAAAAACGACTGCGGATTATCGCATGCGGTATCCAAATGCAAAAAAGCGGTAATGCAGGAATGCAATGAACTAAAGAACAAGTAACAAACAAGAAATACAACTTAAAAAAAATCAAATAAATGGGACTTACAAAAACGATAGCCATTTCAGGAAAACCTGGTCTTTTCAGTATCATCAACCAATCCAAAGGGGGATTTTTAGTGCAATCCTTGGTAAATCAAAAGAAATTTCCCGTGACTCAAGCACAAAACATCAGTGTCTTAAACGACATTGCCATTTACACCTATGACGAAGAAAAACCATTGAGAGAGGTTTTCTTGACAATGCATGCGAAAGAAGAAGGCAAAGCTGCCCTTAGTCACAAAGAGAGCAATGCCAAATTGCAGTCTTACTTTTCAGAAATACTTCCTGATTATGACCAAGAACGGGTGTATACATCCAATATCAAAAAGGTCATTCAGTGGTACAATATTATGGTGGCTGCTAAATTTGACTTTGCAACTCTGGAAGAAAAGGAAGACAAAAAAGTGGAAACAGTTAAATAATGGCTTACGACATTACACTTGAAGGAAAAAACAATATTGAAGCCCTTCAGTTATTGGAGAACGTTAGTAAAATTCTTCAAAAAGACAATTTGGACTATTGGCTAGACGGAGGAACTCTGCTTGGAATTGTTCGAGAAAACAGATTGCTTCCTTGGGATGATGATGTCGATTTATCCATTATTGATCCTGGAGAGCGTTCTCTTTCAAAACTAGTCAAATCAATAAAAAAAAATGGCTTAAGAGTACGTGTAAAACTGTTTAAGTATAGTGATGAGTTCTTTCAAGAAAACGACATTAGAATCCTAAAGATCCGAAATAAAAAAGTATTTGGGTTGATAAAAGGAAAGGTTTGTTTAGAAATATTTATTCGAAAAAGAATTGGTAAAAATACGTACTGCAGGGTCGGAAAAACAACCCAAATAATTCCTTATAAATACTGTTCTCCGCAAAAAAAAATCAACTTTCAAGGGCATAATTATTTAGCACCTGAACTTACAAGCGAATATCTAACTTGTAAATACGGAGATTGGCAAACACCTGTAAAAGAATGGAATGTATTTACTGATGACAAATCTATGTCATAATTACAAAATCACTATTTAAAAAAAATAGACAATGACTTCTTTTATGTATTATTGTTTGGCAATAATTAATTGTTTTTGCTTAAAAAAACACGCATGAACTCACGTAAACAACAACTCTCCGCTTTCAGCTCCCTCTTAGACATCATGGACGAATTGCGTGAAAAATGTCCTTGGGATAAAAAGCAAACCTTGGAAAGCCTCCGGCACTTGACCATCGAAGAGACCTATGAATTGGGGGATGCCATTTTAGACAACAATCTGGGAGAAGTTAAAAACGAATTGGGAGACTTGTTGCTCCATATTATTTTTTACGCAAAAATCGGTTCCGAAACCAAGGCTTTTGACATTGGAGATGTTGCAAAAGGCATTGCTGAAAAATTAATTCACAGACACCCTCATATTTACGGAGATGCAACCGTTGCAGACGAAGAGGAAGTGAAAAAAAACTGGGAAAAACTCAAGTTAAAAGAAGGAAGAAACTCCGTTTTGGAAGGAGTACCAAAATCTTTACCTGCCATGATCAAAGCCAACCGCATCCAAGACAAGGTATCGGGTGTCGGTTTTGATTGGGAAGCCCCTGAGCAAGTTTGGGAAAAAGTACAAGAAGAACTACAAGAATTTCAGGAAGAAGTAACAAAAGGAAAGCATGACCGAATGGAAGCCGAATTTGGAGACCTGCTCTTTTCAATGATCAACTACGCGCGCTTTCTCAAAATAAATCCTGAAAACGCCTTGGAAAAAACAAATCAAAAATTCAGCAAACGTTTTCAGTACTTAGAAAACGCTTCCAAAACATCAGGAAAAGAACTCGCAGACATGTCCCTGCAAGAAATGGAACTTTATTGGGAAAAATCAAAAGCTTTTTTCAAATAAGCAAGGACAACAAAACGAAAAACATGAAAACCACATGAAAATCATATCCATTGGATCCTACAAGAGAACCACGAACAACCACAAAGCCCAGTTTGAATTGCTAATTGGCTTGAAAAAAAGGGGTGTTGATCTAACCGTAGTTGCCGACTTTTCAGAAGAAATTCGCAATGAATTTACCAAAGAAAACGTTCGGATAGTAGCGGATTCTCCGAAGTCAAAAGTGGATTTTGACTACATCCAAAGAACACGAGATTACATCGTTGAAAACGGATTCCACATCGTTCATGTGTTCAATGGAAAAGTCACTCGCAATGTCATCCTAGCAACAAAAGGACTTCCTGTGAAAGTAATTGCCTACATGGGCTCTACCAGTTTGCACTGGCACGACCCAAGTTCCTACCTCACTTATCTGAGCGCACGAAATGACAAAATCATCTGCAACAGTCAATATGTCTACCAACACGTCAAAAAACAACTTTTTGGAAAACGAAAGGAAAAGGCCGTACGCATTTACAAAGGTTACAATCCCAATTGGTTTGAAGATGCGCTTCCATTTGACTACACAAAATTAGGCATTGACTCCGCTGCCATCGTGGTCTGTATGGCTGCTAACAACCGCAGAGTCAAAGGAGTCAAATACTTTGTAAAAAGCACTTACTTCTTTAAAAAAAGTCAACAGATACATTTTGTCTTGATGGGGAATAATTGTGACAAACCCGCAATTTTGAGCCTTATCGAAAAAAGCCCTCTCAAAGACAACATTCACGTTTTGGGCTCTCGAAAAGACGCAATTTCCCTAATCAAAGGAGCAGACATCTATGCACAGACATCCACAAGCGAAGGCTTTGGAAGAGCCATCAGCGAAGCCATGTGTGTTAAAAAACCCATTGTGATGACCGATGCAGGTGGCTGTACAGAATTGATTGATGCCAAAAGTGGCATCATTGTTAAAAACAAAAGCCCAAAAGCGATTGCCGAAGGAATCCTTCGCCTAGCTGGTGATGCGGATCTTCGTCTTAAAATGGGAGAAAATGCATACCAAAGAATTCTAAAAACCTACCACGTAGACAAAACTGTGGACGAAACTTTAGCGCTCTACGAAGAATTGTACAAGACCTTTTGACACTTACTTGAATGGAAAATACCGCAATCATCACAGGAGGGAGCAGTGGCATTGGAAAAGCCTTGACTGAACTCTATGTACAAAATGGCTACCAAGTCTACACCCTTTCAAGATCGCTTGTGAGCGATTCCAAAAACCCCATATGTATTTCTGCTGATTTGTCAAAAACCACAGAAACCTCCAAAGCCATCACTGGCATCCTAGATCTTATAGACACTGATAAACTAAAAAACTTTGTCTTAATCAACAATGCAGGTACGTTGGGACCACTCACAACTATCGAACAGCAATCGAGTGAAGCCATTCGACACACCCTACACACCAATTTGACAGCTCCAATGATTTTGACGGCCATATGTCTCCAAAAGCTAGCAAACACCCACTGTTCCAAAAGAGTGCTAAACATCTCTTCAGGAGCTGCAGCAAAACCCTACGACGGATGGACGGGATATTGTGCTTCGAAAGCAGGGTTGGACATGCTTACCAAAACGGTGGCTCTGGAACAAGAGCACTTGGAGAATGGCGCAAAAATAAGTGCTGTCTATCCAGGAGTTGTAGAAACGGAAATGCAAGTCACATTGAGAAAAGCTTCGAAAACAGCCTTTAGAAATGCACAACGATTTGTCGACTTGAAAAAAGAAAACAAATTGTATTCCCCTGAATTTGTCGCCAATAAAATCTTAGAACTCGATACACGAGGACTATTAAAAAATGGTGAAATTGTGGATATTCGAAATTTGTAACACTACAAATCTTGCGCATTGGCAATCATCTCAACAATGTCCATGACTTCCACACTCCCCTCTTTCTCTTTGTTTTTGACGCCGTCTGTGAGCATCGTTTTACAGAATGGACAGCCTGTGGCAATGATCTCTGGTTGGATTTGCAATGCTTCTTCGGTGCGCAATAGATTGATTTCTTGATTGCCTTTTTCAGCATCTTTAAACATTTGTGCTCCTCCAGCTCCGCAACACAATCCATTGCTTTTGCAACGTTTCATCTCTACCAATTCAACTTCGAGTTTTTGAATCAGATCTCTTGGTGCTTCGTATACTTCGTTGGCGCGTCCCAAATAACAAGGGTCGTGAAAGGTGATTCTTTTTCCTTTGTATTGCCCCCCTTCAATGGTCAAGCGCCCATCTGATAGCAGCGATTTTAAAAACTGTGTATGGTGCATGACCTCATAAGAACCGCCCAATTCGGGGTATTCATTTTTAATTGTATTGAAGCAGTGGGGACAGGCTGTGACAATTTTTTTCACCTCGTAGGCATTCAGCACTTCGATATTTGTCATCGCTTGCATTTGAAACAAAAACTCATTTCCAGAACGCTTTGCAGGATCCCCCGTACAGGTTTCTTCGGTTCCAAGGACAGCAAAATCGACTTTTGCACGGTTTAAAATTTGCACAAATGCTTTGGTTACTTTCTTCGCTCTGTCGTCAAAACTTCCCGCACAGCCGACCCAAAAAAGTACTTCGGGTTGTTTTCCTTGAGCCGTCATTTCTGCCATTGTTGGTACATTCATCGTGTCTTGGTTAGGTTACAGTACAACTGTAAGGTTTGTTCTAATTGTCGTTTGAAGGTGTTCCTTCGTGTTCAGCTGCTGCGTTTTCAAGATTCCTCTTTCCAATTCAAGCGGTCCTGCTGATTGAATTGCCAAGGAGCGCCGTTGTTTTCGATATTGGACATCATCGCATTGAGTTCTTGAGGCGCTGCAGATTCTTCCATGACCAGGTATTGCCGCATGTCCATGATGATGGACAGGGGATCGATGTTGACAGGGCATTCTTCAACACAGGCATTGCAACTGGTACATGCCCAAAGCTCTTCAGGACTGATGTAATCCTTGAGCAGTTGTTTGCCATCGTCTTTGAAAACTCCCTGGTTGGCATCGGTGTTTTTTCCTACTTCCTCCAAACGATCTCGTGTTTTCATCATGATGGCCCTAGGAGACAATTCTTTTCCTGTTTGATTTGCAGGACAAACCGTACTACAACGTCCACATTCTGTACACGTATAGGCGTTCATCAGTTGAACCCAATTGAGATCTTGTACATCACTGGCACCAAACTTTTCTGGTTCAGAAGTCTCTTCAGGCACGGCGTAAGGATCTGCATTGGGATCCATCATGGTTTTCACTTCTTTGCGAACTGTTTTGTTGTTCTCAAACTTCCCTTTGGCCTCCAAATTGGCGTAAAAGGTGTTGGGAAAGGCCAAAAGGATGTGAAGGTGCTTGGAATAGTAGAGGTAATTCAAAAAGAGTAGAATCCCCGAAATGTGCAACCACCAAGCTGTTCTTTCGATCAAATGAAGCGAACTCTCCGAAAAAGAAGCAAAAAGAGGCGCTATGAATTGACTGATTGGATTGCCCGCATCCATGGCCTGGAAGGAATGGTCAGTCGCATTCATGGTCAAAAACAAGCCCATCAAAACCACCTCAAAATACAGGATGATGTTCCCATCGCTTTTGGGCCAAGAGGTCATCTCTTTGCTCCAGAAACGTTTGACTTTTACCAGATTTCTACGTGCCCAAAATACGCCCACAGCAAACAAAACCAGCACTGCCAGAATTTCAAAGGTGCCAATTAAAAAACCATAAAAAGAAATCCAACTGGAAAAAAGTCGGTGCGTACCAAGTAGGCCGTCTAAAATAATTTCTAGAACTTCGATGTTGATAATGACAAAACCGATGTAAACCACCAAGTGTAAGATGCCCGCTACTGGACGTCTCACCATTTTTGATTGCCCTAGTGCGATTCGAAACATGTTTTTCCATCGTTCCTTGGAGCGATCGTTTCGGCTTGCGGGTTTCCCCATCAAAATGTTGCGGCGAAGTTTTTGAATATTTTTCACAAAAAAACCAATTCCAACGGTACATAGAATTGCAAAAAGCAGGTTGGGAATGTAGTGCATTGTCATTCGTTTTTGGCTTGGGAGTTAAGTGTTCAAATTGTTGTTTTTCGATATTTACTTTGGGATGGCTATTGAAAAAAAGTTAGGTGGCTCCTGCCTACCTACTTTTCCAACGGCATTGACAACGTATCTTGGTATTCTTTTTCTTTCTTCCCAAAAAGCGAAAAATGGACAAATCGCTTTGGATGTAACTTTACATCTTTTAACAAGGCTTCCAGTTCTTTGGTCGCATTGTTCAGATTGTCGTACACCGCATCGTCGTTGATCAATTTTCCAAGGGTTCCTTTTCCATTGTTGATTCCAGTTGTCAAACTTTCGATGCCCTGAAGCGTCGTTGCTATTTTTTGAGCCAAAAGCTGCACATTGACTTGTGCCAAGGAGTCGGAGAATCTTTCTAAGTTTTCTGTAATTTTTTCAACGTTTTGGAGGGTCCGGGTGACATTTTCTTTGTTGAGCACTAGCAATTCATCAGCGTGTTTGGTGATTTCATTAAGGTTGGCCATGGTCAGATCCAAATTTTTGATGGTAGATTTGATACGGATTTTCGACTCGTCATCAATCACGGTATTGAGATGTACCAAAAGAGAATCTGCACTGACAATTACATTCTCTAATTTTGCTTGCAGTGGATTTAGTTTTTCCTCCACTGATGAAAACATATCCGATTCTATTTCTCCATTCAAGAAGTCTCCAGGAACGGCATTTTCTCCTTCGTATGAAGGCACAATGGCAAGGGATTTACCGCCCATTAAACTAGCACTGTAGATTTTAGCGATGCTGTTTATTGAAAACTCAAAATCGTGCTCCACACTAAATTCTACTTTCAAAGCTCCTTTTTTATCGGGTGCCGTATTGAAAGAGATGTCCACTACCTTTCCAACTTCATAACCATTCACAGTAACCACGCTGGCAGTATTGAGCCCTTGTACGTTGTTGTATTCTGTAAAGAACGTATTGGAAGGTCCATCAAACAGATTGTGTCCTTTGAGGTAATTGTAGCCCCAAATAAAAAGTGCTATCACGGCGATGACAAAAACACCTGTTTTGAATTCTCTTGAGATATGGATCATAGACAAAAATTTAAGGAACAAATTTACTAATTATTTGTGTGAGTAAAAACTATTGGCTCAATTTATCACTTCTGAAACGGGTACTCTGATGCCATTTTTAAAAGCAGTGACAAATGCAGATACATAGCCTTTTTTCTTAGCGATCTTTAATTGTTGTTTGCACTTTTCATAGCTATCTGTCTTTCCGATGTAATATTTATAAAGGCCCGAAACAAGAATTCTTTCCACACCTTTTAAACCTTTGAAATTGTAACTTTCTGTACTTACTTTTGACTTCCCAGAAGCGATCTGAACTTTGAAATAAACGCCATCGGTAGAAAGTTTTTTTGTTGCCGGAACTTGCATCGATGCATCAACAATGGGCACGTTGTTTACCTTGATGTTTTGTATGTGTGTAATGATTGCTTTTGAAATGGCAGAGGCCATGTCGGCTTTTCCTCTTTTAGAATGGAGGTAAGCCCCTTCTTTTTTGTTGGTCAAAAAACCCGTCTCTATCAAAACACTCGGCATGTAAGTTTGATGCAACACTACAAAACCTGCTTGCTTCACTCCCCGATCAGTTCTTCTAAAAGTGTTTTTAAAATTGTTTTGGACTGCAGTCGCTAAGGAAAGGCTCTTGTCTAAATTCTCCTCCTGTTCCAAGTTGAGTCCGATAACCGATTGAGGTGAATTGGGATCAAATCCACGGTATTTCTCTTGGTAATTGTCTTCCAAAAGAATTACTTCATTCTCGGCTTTTGCCACTTCAAAATTGCGTTGGTTGGCATGTAATCCCAATACCCAAGTTTCGGAACCAGAGGCCTGAGAATTGTGAGCATTGCAATGTACCGAGACGAATAAATCGGCATCCGCCTTGTTGGCGATGCGTCCTCGTTCCCACAAATCGACAAATTTGTCTTTTTTTCGGGTATAAATGACTTTGAAATCTTTTTTCTTCTCCAAGATAGCACCCACCCTGAGAACAATGTCCAGGGCAATTTCCTTTTCCTTGTATTTGCGAAAACCTATTTTACCGGGATCTTTTCCTCCATGCCCCGCATCCAACACAACGGTGTGTACTTTTTTTTGAGCAAAAGCGATGTTGCTTGTAAAAAAGAACTGAAGAAAAGCCAAACAAACAAACGCCTGAAGCAGTTTGCTATTAATTTTAGGCGTTTGTGCCAAGTTCGTCAACATTTTTTGAGTAATTTTGAAATCTTATCGGCATTGAAAATCAACAAGGCCCTTTGCACAAAAATAGCACATAAAGCATTGCGAACAAATTTAAACCACATACTTTTCATTTTCAGCTTCCTGTGCTTTGGACTCCAAACGGCCGTTGCACAAGAAGAACCTATCCCCACCCCCTCTGCAGAAATCAGAAATCTCAAATTTGAAGTTCCTTCTGCAAATTTAAAACCGGTTCAAAAAGACAGTATTGCAACAGATATCTTGCCTGCAAAGGAGGCCATTGATGCCATCATTAGCCATAGCGCGAAAGACTATATCTTGGAGGATGTGGCTCGGAAAACAATTCTTTTGTACGACGGTGCAGAAATCTTCTACAAAGACATCGTCATCAAAGCAGGAAGCATCTCGATTGATTACAATAAAAATTTACTGCGAGCAAAAGGGATTTTAGACAGCATCGGCAGCTATTCACAGCTGCCAGAATTCAAACAGGGAGGAGAAGAATCTACGCAAGACTCCATCGTCTTCAACTTCAAAACAGAAAAAGCACTGATCTACGGATTGAAAACCTCGCAAAACGGTATCATCACCTTGGGCGAAAAGACAAAAAAGGTAAACGATTCGACAATTTTTGTAAGAAACATTCGATTCACTACCTCCGACAAAAAGAATCCCGATTATTATTTGGTGACTAAAAAAGCCAAAATCGTCCCTAATAAAAAAATCATTGTAGGATCTACAAATTTGGTGATCGCAGATGTGCCCACTCCAATTGTGCTGCCTTTTGGGTATTTGCCAATGACCACTTCGAAAACTTCCGGATTTATTGTTCCTGCCTATGGAGAATCGAATAACCAAGGCTTCTTTCTGCAAAATGGGGGCTATTATTTTGCGGGCAATGATTATTTTGATTTGACAGTTCTTGGCGATTTTTATTCGAACAGCAGTTGGGGATTTCGAACAGAATCCTCTTATAAAAGACGCTACAAATATTCTGGAAGGATGTCTTTTCGCCTTGAAAATTTGATTTACGGCATCAAAGGATTTGACGACTATAGCAAGCGAAGAAATTTCAACATCCGCTGGTCACATTCCCAAGATTCTAAATCCAACCCAAATGCAAGGCTTTCTGCGTCGGTCAATCTAGGGAGTAGCAAGTATTACCGGGAGTCTTTGAACCAATTGAACAATTCCCAAACGCTTACGAACACCTTGAGTTCCTCGATCTCGTATTATAGAAAGTTTGTAGACACTCCATTTAACTTGTCCGTGACGGCTTCTCATTCTCAAAATACCAATACAGAAATCATCAGCATGTCTTTGCCTTCACTTCAGTTGAACATGAATCGTATTTATCCTTTTGCACCCAAGTCGGGGAGCAAAAAAAATGCCCTTCAAAAGATCGGCTTGAATTATTCTTTGAGAGGAGACAACAGAATTACCACAACTGAAGACGAATTCTTTTCTAAAAAAATGTTTGACGAAGCGAAATCGGGGATGCAACACACCGCATCGCTGAGTACAAACATGAAGCTCCTAAAGTACTTTACCTTGTCGCCAAATATCAATTTTAAAGAAACTTGGTACTTCAAGTCGATTGAAAAAAACTACGATGCCGGTGCTCAAGAGGTTGTAACAGACACCTTGAATGGATTCAAGGCATTTCGAGAATATGCTGCAGGAGTCTCTATTTCTACAAATATCTACGGGATGTTTAAGTTCAATGGAAAACGACTCAAAGCTATTCGTCACACGATTCGTCCCTCTATTTCCTATAATTACAAACCTGATTTTAGTTTTTATTTCAAGGAAGTACAACAAAGTGCAGATCCACAAGATGTCAAATTGTACTCCGCTTTTGACAATGGAATTTATGGAACTCCTTCAAAAAATCTTTCCAATTCGATTGGCTTTTCAATCGCCAACAACTTGGAAGCCAAAGTACGCCCGAAAGAGGGATCTGAAGATAAAGAGGATAAAAAAATAAAAATAGTAAACAATTTGAACCTTTCGTCAAGCTACAACATTGCCGCAGACAGTTTGCGATGGAGCCCTGTAAATCTGAGTGCGGGGACCCAATTGTTTCGAAAAAAACTAAGCGTCAACATGGGAGCTTCTTTAGATCCTTATGCCCTCAATGCCAATGGAAGGAGGTACAACACTTTTAACATTCACAACAACGGTAGTTTGTTCCGATTGACCCGAGCCAACCTTACCATGAGCTATTCAATCTCAAGCAAAGACTTCAAAAAAAACAAATCGGAGGACAAAGAGGAGGAGTCAAACATGGACAATGTGCAAAACACAGACCTATTTGGCAAAAATTTGACACGTAATTTTGACGAGCGAGATGCGCTCGACCAAGAAGCCGTCAATTCTGAAAACAAAGCTGAGAAAGTGAAGGAAGACAAAGAAGTAGCGCTTTACGAAAATGCAATGCCGTGGTCCTTGCGAATGTCCTACTCCAGCACCTATTCCAACAGCAATCGACAAGATGAAATTTCCAACAACACTTTGATGTTTTCAGGAGACATTGAACTGACGCCCAAATGGAAGGTGGGCGCCTCTTCAGGGTACGATATTAAAAACCATGGATTCACCTACACGCAACTTCGTTTTTCGAGAGATCTGGATAGTTGGAAGTTGAATTTCAATTGGGTGCCCTTCGGCAGGAGGACATCGTATTATTTCTTTATCGGAGTAAAATCGGCTTTCTTAAGTGACCTGAAATGGGAAAAAAGAAATGCACCTGACCGGCGTTTATTTTAACTGAAAAAAGGACTTTATTATTTTTTTTTACCAATAAGATTAAGCAATTTTACAGCTGCAAACAAATACACTATTGACATGGAAAATGAGATCATTTTACTGAATGTTTCTGGACAAGACAAGCCGGGACTTACCTCGAGTTTGACAAAAGCATTGACCGAATACGGTGCCAAAATTTTAGACATCGGACAGGCCAACATCCACAATACTTTGTCTTTGGGGATTTTGTTTGAAATCAAGAAAAATTCGAGTTCCGCACCGGTTTTGAAAGACCTATTGTTCAAATCCTACGAATTGGGAATAAATGCTAAATTCACGCCTGTTTCCATCGAAGAATACGAAGAATGGGTATCCTCCCAAGGTAAAAACAGGTATATCATCACATTGTTGGGTGAAAAGTTAGATGCCGAACAAATCTCTGCAGTGACCAGTGTGATTTCTGACATCAATTTGAACATTGATGCGATCAAACGCTTGACAGGTCGTATTTCTTTGGTGAAAAAAGAGGCATACCAAAGAGCCTCTATCCAATTATCTGTTCGAGGAGAGATCAAAGACAAAAGCTATGTGACGGCAAAACTTATGGAGATTTCTCACGATTTGGATGTTGACATCGCTTTTCAAGAAGACAATATTTTCCGACGCAACAGACGCTTGGTTTGTTTTGACATGGATTCTACCCTGATTCAAGCAGAAGTCATCGACAAATTGGCAGAATTGGCCGGTGTGGGAGACGAAGTGAAAGCAATCACCGAATCTGCCATGCAAGGTGAAATTGATTTTAACGAAAGTTTTAAAAGACGCATGAGCTTGTTAAAAGGATTGAGCGAAGATGTGCTGCAAGAAGTTGCAGAAAACCTGCCCATCACCAAAGGAGCGCATCGATTGATTTCCACTTTGAAAAGCTACGGTTTTAAAACAGCCATTTTATCCGGAGGATTTACCTATTTTGGAAAATACCTCCAAAAAGAACTAGGCATTGACTATGTGCATGCCAACCAACTAGAAATCAAAGACGGTGTTTTAACTGGGGGCTATCTCGGAGAAATCGTAGACGGAAATAAAAAGGCTGAATACCTGAAAGAAATTGCCGAAAAAGAAGGCATCGATATCAATCAGACGATTGCGGTTGGTGATGGTGCAAACGATTTGCCAATGATTGATTTGGCCGGCTTGGGAATTGCTTTTCACGCCAAACCGAAAGTCAAAGAAAATGCGCAAAGTTCGATTTCCAGCATTGGACTGGATGGAGTACTGTATTTGTTGGGCTACCACGACAGGCATATTGACCTGATCGACTAATTCTCCTCTTGGATTTTAAAATCGAAAATCTCATGAAAAACGTTGTGAAAACAAACAAAGCTCCTGAACCAATTGGTCCTTACAACCAAGCCATTCTCAGCAACGGAACCTTGTATATTTCTGGGCAAATCGCGATCGATTCGGGTACTGGAATTCAAATCCATGACGACATCAAGGCAGAGACCCATCAAGTCATGCAAAATCTAGGCGCTATCTTGAAAGCGGCTGGAATGGGATTCGAACAAGTAGTAAAATCCTCAATTTTTATTGTTGACATGGAAGATTTCAGCAGCGTCAACGAAGTGTATGGACAATTTTTTGATGAAGACAAAGCGCCTGCAAGAGAAACGGTTGCCGTTTCAAAACTTCCAAAAAATGCAGGGGTAGAAATCTCCATGATTGCTGTCCTCTAAAAGACTTCTCAATCTCTTTCTTTTACTGAGAAAAAATCATCCGAAAGGTTTCACTCAAAGGATTGCATCAACAAACTCGCCGTTCTGTTTATACTTCTAGCTGTGTGCCAAAAAAATATCCCGTTTCGAAATCGAAACGGGATATCTTATATACAATAAAGCGTTTCTTTACAGAGACGCAGAATATTCGATCAAATCAACAATTTTTGTAGAGTATCCGATCTCATTGTCGTACCATGCAACCACTTTTACAAAGTTGTCAGTCAAAGCAATTCCTGCATTGGCATCAAAAATAGAAGTTCTTGTATCTCCGACAAAATCTTGAGAAACTACCAAATCTTCTGTGTATCCTAAGACTCCCGCCATTTCGTTTTCAGAAGCATTTTTCATCGCTGCTTTTATGTCTTCGTAGCTCGCTGCTTTTTCCAATTTCACAGTCAAATCAACAACAGACACATCCATTGTAGGGATGCGGAATGCCATTCCTGTTAATTTTCCATTCAATTCAGGAATTACTTTTCCAACTGCTTTTGCAGCTCCTGTTGAGGAAGGAATGATGTTGTGCAATGCCGAACGTCCACCTCTCCAATCTTTCATAGAAGGCCCGTCAACTGTTTTTTGAGTTGCAGTAGCTGCATGAACCGTTGTCATCAACCCTTCTGAAATTCCAAAGTTGTCATTCAATACTTTTGCAATCGGTGACAAACAGTTTGTGGTACAAGATGCATTAGAAAAGATGGCATCGTCTGCTTTCAACTCTTGGTTGTTTACGCCCATGACAAACATCGGTGCATCGGGTGATGGTGCAGAGATCACTACTTTTTTGGCGCCTCCTTCAATGTGCAAGGCTGCTTTTTCTTTTGTCGTAAAAAATCCGGTAGACTCAATTATGTATTCAGCACCTACTTCGTCCCACTTTAAGTCTACTGGATTGCGCTCAGCAGTGATGCGGATTTCACTTCCGTTGACGATTAATTTTCCGTCTACTACTTCAACAGTACCGTTAAAAGCTCCGTGAACAGAGTCGTACTTAAGCATGTATGCCAAATAATCTACATCTAACAAATCGTTGATTCCAACAACTTGTACATTTTCTCTTGCCATTGCAGACCTGAAAGCAAACCTTCCAATTCTACCGAATCCATTAATTCCAATTTTAATCATGTTACCTGTATTTAATTTAGTTTTTGTTTATATTGAGATGATGTCTGACACACGCATCAATTCTTGATCGATGTTGTGGTGTTCTTTTACCGCTTTGTCTAGTGCCGTATATTGGATTTGGTTGTTCACAAAACCAACCATCAAGTTGGATGCTCCAGACAATAGGAGTTCTACAGCGCTGACACCATAACGACTTGCCAATACACGGTCAAAGCAGCTCGGAGCACCTCCTCGTTGCATGTGTCCAAGTACGGATACACGTACGTCGTACTCTGGAAGGTTTTCTTCCACATACTCTGCCAGTTCAAAAGTGTTCTTTCCTGTCTTTTCACCTTCAGCAACGACTACGATGCTTGATGTTTTACCAGCTTCCTTGCTTTTTACCAAGGATTCTAACATTTTGTCCAAACCGATGTTTTCTTCCGGTATTAGGATTTCTTCAGCTCCTGCTCCAATTCCTGCATTCAGTGCAATAAACCCGGAGTCTCGACCCATCACTTCAACAAAAAACAAGCGGTTGTGTGAAGAAGCCGTATCTCTAATTTTGTCAATAGCTTCTACCACTGTATTGAGGGCTGTATCATAACCCAAGGTGTACTGAGTTCCGAAAATGTCATTGTCAATGGTACAAGGAATCCCAATGATTGGAAAATTGAACTCTTGATTGAAAATCATTCCTCCTGTAAAAGTTCCGTCTCCTCCAATAACAATCAAGCCTTCGATGCCTTCTGCTATGAGATTGGCATGTGCTTTCGCCCTGCCCTCTGGAGTTCGAAACTCCGTAGAACGGGCAGACAGCAGCATGGTGCCGCCTTTGTTGATGATGTTGTGCACACTTCTGGCGTTCAATTCAACAAAGTTAGCTTCGATCATTCCTTGGTAGCCTTGGTAAATACCAATGCAGGTTACATCGTAATATGCACTCGTTCTAACGACTGCTCTTATGGCCGCATTCATACCAGGAGAGTCTCCTCCGGATGTCATGACAGCTATCTTTTTTAGTTTTGTATTCATGTGTTCAAATATCGCATAAAATTACTGTTAATTTGAATTGGTTCTCGTATATAATTATTTTTTTACGAAAACGTTTTCAGTCGTTTCTCCCCTATAAATAAAGGGATGAAAGGACGCTAAACAAACAAATCAAATCTTCTGACTTTTTAAAACCTGATAAAAATAGGTTTCTTTCAGGACACTTCATTCGTTTTTACTGTTAAAAAAACATTCTTATAAATGAGGACTGTCACTTTTTTTTAAAACTAGTGCCATAAATTTTTAGGGTAGATGTCTTCTTTTTTCAAACGTGCCACTTCTTGAACGACAGAAGCGCGGTCTTCTGCATAGGTCACTCCCATCCATTTGGCATCAGAAGTCAAAACCTTGACTTTGCCCAATTTGGATTCAAGAATTTTATTGACAACTGAAGGGATGAAAAATTCACTTTTCAATTCAAAAGATCTTTCTTTTAAAAAAAGGTGAAACGCTTCTGCTACAACTTTTAAATATTTGGGCGTAAAACCCCAAAAATTCATCGATACTACGGTGTTTTCTGACATTGAAACCAGCGCTCCACTTTCATCTTTACGTAGAATTTTACCGCCAACTCTTTCTATGTGAAGTCGCTCTGTAATCTCTATCAATTCGTTAGCATTGTTTACAAAACACTCACCACGTGAAACAAAACCATTGTCAGAAAGTGTGTTTTTTAGATTGTAGCCAACCATACACATATCGTAAGAATCTGCGTCTAAAGAATCCAATTCTTGAGTCATGGTTTGAAAAGCACCTCTGCTGTAAAAGTCATCTCCGTTGATCACACAAAAATTACCAGCAATCTCCTCTTGCGCCATTAAAGTAGCGTGTCCTGTCCCCCATGGCTTGACTCTGTCCGGATGCACCTCATAACCAGAAGGAATTTTGTGTAGCTCTTGAAAGACATAAGCAACTTCGATTTTACCTTTTAATTTTTCATCAAAATTCTGAACAAAGCGTTCTTTGAATTCCTCTCGAATGATAAATACCACCTTCGAAAACCCTGCATCTATGGCATCGTAAAGAGAAAAATCTATGATGGTATCTCCTTCATCCGACATTGCGTCCAATTGTTTCAACCCTCCATAACGACTCCCCATTCCGGCAGCCAATACAACTAATGTGTGTTTTTTCATGCTGTAAATATCTATTTTTCTTTGATCTTAAATAACTCTTATAAAATGTTTTCTCTCCCCTAACAGGACACTCCTACAAGTGAGTCGGAACAACCAAAATCAAATCCTCTGAGATGGAATTTGTGCTTTTATTTTCAAAAGTATTCCTTTTTTTCCCTTTCAGACCCAATTTTTGAAACATTTCTCTTAGGTTGTCAAAATCAATCTGATAGGTCAAACCAAGACCCTGGGTATACCCTTCTTCTTCTTCAGAATACTGAATCTCATTTTGTCGGTTGAAAATTGTCCAGCGCAACTTTCCTGCTTCGTCAACCAAAAACTCTACTTTCACTTCTCCAATGATCGTGGACTGTGTTTTTGCCCCAACAGGAACTCCCAGTTTTCCATTGATCAAAATACGATCGTTGATTTGGGTTGCCAAAGAAATGTCTACTAGATCGTCGATATTTTGAGTTTCAACATCACTTTTTTCTCCTGATGTATAGCCCAAATCGATTTGAAACTTGTCTCCTTTTTTGTTAAAAATATCGGACAAAGCTCCAGATATGATGTCGGAAGTGGTCCCTGAAATGGCAGAATTCCGGTTGGCCCCTAGATTGTTTTCATTGAAAAAGCTTTTAGAAATCAGCAAGGAAAAGAACTGCCTCATTTTCGTATTGTCGTCATTTTCATTCAATTTAAAATCCAATTCCGAAGCGACCAAAGAGCTTGAATTTGGAATGACTATGTCAAATTTCTCTGTTGAATTGAATAGTTTTCCTTCTACTTTGGTGACCAAATCGATCGGAATCTTTCTATTGGTGTTTAAATTGTCTAATAATATTTTTGGATTTGCTTTGACTCGGTGAACGGCTTCCAAGTTCAAATCAGCTCCGAAAGGATCTCCATCCCATGAAATAACCCCTCCCTTTCTAACTTCAAAGGGTTTGTTAATGACCCCTCCGTACACAAAATTATAAATCCCATTCTCAATCAAAAAATCTCCAAACATATTGAACTTTCCCTTGGTATCAATTTCCACCAAAAGATTTCCAGTCCCATTTCCTTTGAGGGAGCTACCAGAAATTCGGTCAATCACAATTTCAGCTTCTGCAGCTTTGGTCACATCCAAATCAAAGTTCAAAGAAATCCCTTGTATCTTTTTCAAGAGGGAAGCTTTGTCAAAAAAGGGATCGATTTCAGTTGTTTTTTCAACTGTTTTGAAATGTATCAAATCCGAATTCTGAATGGTTTTTACATCGTTTAGAGGAATGACAAAGCGGGTACCAGAAAGCGTTTTTGCTTTGACATCTATTTGCAAATCATTTGTCACTCCTTTGACATTGGCTTCTCCATCAATGATCCCCGTACCATAGAAACTTGCATTTTCGCTGTCTTGAGTATTTAAAACCAGCAATTTATCTGACCTTAGATTGAGGTCCAATCGCCAATTTCTAAAGCCCGTATGTTGGATGCTCCCCGTCAAAACCCCTTGTGTGTTTGCTTTGGTGTCTTGCAGTAACAAACGATCAAATACAAAAGATTGCTTGCTCAGACGGATTTTTGGCGCAGCGATAAAATTGTAATCTACATTCAAATAAGGAAAGGTCAATCCTGCCGCTGACAAGGACAATAACCCATCCATATTTGGATTTCTCAATGGACCTGAAACTTGAAACTGCCCATCGGCAACACCTCGGATATTGGAGAGTACATTTTTCCCCAAGGGACTAAAGGCGTTCAGTTGAAAAGCATCCAAATCAACGGAGAGATCGATTGTCGGTATTTTGGGAGTCAAATCTACAGTCCCTTGTGCGTTTAACTTTTTGTAAGAATCGCTGAGCAATTGCAAATCTACACGGTATTTTTTGTAGGAATCTTCTGCTTGTAAATCAAGAGTCAAATCTCCTTGTGAGGACTCGTTTATACGAAATGCATCAATGCGCATTTTTCCATAGGGCTGGTAGACGCCTTTTTCTTGTTTGAAATGCAGCTTTCCGTTCAAAATACCTTCCAAAGAAAGACTGTCTATTTTAGGACTGATAGCAGCCAAACTAACCTTGTCAAAATTGATTTTCAAATCTTTAGCCGTCGCCTCTCTCAAGCTGCCTTCAAAACTGATGGATTGCTCACCAGAGGAAAATTCAACGGCTTTGAAATTGAAGTACTGCTTTTGCAAATCAAAAATCAATTTGTTTGCCTTGTTGTTGGTGCTATTGAGGAACCAATCTTTGTCTTTAAAGTGAATTTTTGATTTTTGAAAGCCAATTACAGAATTTTTGTCATCGTCAAAAGCATAATAAAACGACAGGTCAAAACGTTCCTTATTTTCTTTTCCACCTGTAAAATCGGCTCTGAAGTACAACGTATCGTTTAGGGTTTTGTTCAAAAGATTCAGATTGCGCACTGTATAACCCGGTGTTGTTACTTTCTCAATGGTAAAATTCGTGTTTAAAACCGGATTTTTATTGTCAATTTGCAAGTAAACACTGTCCAAAATAGTGTTGTAGGCTCTTAATTTAGGCGCTTTTAAAAGCAGTTTTATTTCTTTGTTTTCATCAATTACTTTTCCTTTAAACACACTGCTGGAAGCCAAGTGTACTTGGGGTAAAAATACAGCGATTATTTCATTGTGTATTTGAAAATCAAATTCAAAAAATTGACCTTTGACACTAAGTTTCACTGGGCTGTAATTTGCAGACATACTCCCCAAAGCATTCTTGAGCATTGGGCTGATGTCAGCCATCTTAAAAACCCCTTTTACCTGCCCGTCTACAAGGTCTTTCGATTGCACCTGTAAGGTTTTGATGCCCGCATCTAAGGAAGCGGATATGTTGAAATCTTTGAATTCAAAAAACTCATGTTCGTTGGTGTAACTTGAATTTGAAAACCTGACATTGCCTTGAAGCTCGTCCAAAGTATTTCCGCTAAAATCCATACGGATGTCTCCTTTTAAAACCGCAATGCTGTCGCGTTTGAAAAGATTCAACTTGTTGAAATTAGCATGCCCAATAGCGGCCTTAAAATCAAATTTATTAACTCGAGAAGAAAAATCTGCCAAACCTTTGAAATCCAATTGAATGTTTGGGTCGTTCACTTGAAGATTTCCGTTGAATAGTTTGTTTTTAAAAAACCCCTTGACGCGGATTTTTTGATAGGTGTATCCCTTGTACTGATGTTTGGTGACTTTTCCATCGAAAGAAGCATTCATATTGGCAAGTGTAAAACCATTTCCTTTTACCAAACCTTCCAAAGAAATCTTTCCAATCAGTGGGTCGTTTATAAATTTTCCCAATTTGAAATTTGAAATTTTCACCATTCCCGCATAAGAGGCCTCGTCAATGTTTTCAAAATTTTTCAATTTTAATGAGGCAAACGCACTACCCATGTCTGAAATCACGTTCAAATCCAAATCGATAAGAGCTTTATCAATTTCCGTTGTACCTTGCAGCGTAAAATTTCCTATTTTTTTCAATTCGGTGGGTATGTTTTTCCCTAATAAATTGGGCAGAATACGTTTCAACTGTCCATAGTTGGAATCTACCTGCTCCATATCTGCTTTCATGAAAAAAGCAGCGACCCCTCGAAAACTATTTTTAAAATGAAAATCTCCTTTAGCAACCAGTTTTTGGTCGGACTGCAGATCAAATTGGGTCAAATTGAAATCGTTGAGCGTGCCCTTGCACTTTGTAGAAAAATGCAAGACATCACTTTCTCCAAATCCGGCATACAACCGATTGAGGTCCTGTAAAGAGAGACTGGATTCTTGGAAAGAGGCATCAATACGAACTTTGTTTACAAAGTCTTTCAAGTCTTTGAGATCGTATTCAAATGTGATATCTGCTTTTAATAAAGAACTTTCTGTTTGCAAATGCAACTGTTTAAAAAGCATTTTGGAAGGAGTGTAGCGATAGCTTGTCGTAAAATCTTGTATCTCCAATCCATGATTATCAATAAATTGCAGCGCTTTCAAATTTACAGAAATCTCATTTCCTCTCAATTCAAACTCTGTCAAATCTCCTTGAATGTTTTTATAAAATGCCAAGGAAGCATCCTTTTCTTTATTTTGATTTGAGATTTCAACATCAATTCCACGAAGCTGGATCTGATCCGAAGTCAATTGAAAAGGGAGACTTGTTATTTTTTGATTGGGTTTTAGTTTATTTGAAAAAACAGTCAAGTTGTTTTGTCTTTCGCCAGGGTAGGTGGTCAAATTAAACCTGCCATTTTCCAAAACAACCGTCCCGAGAGATACTTGTTTTTGAAAAATATGGTAGAGGCTGAGCAGGGATGTTTGCATATTGGCAACCGCAATCAAAGTGTCGTTGTGATGGTCTTTGATCAAAAGTTCATTCAACTTTATGAGTCCCAAATAAGAGAGGTCAATTTTTTTGACAGTAATTTGAACATCTGCCCGCTCTCTAAGAACCCGAGTGGCATAGTTTCCTAATTTGGTTTGCACTCTTGAAAAGGAAAAAAAAGTACTGAGAAGCAAAAGAATCAAAAAGCTTCCTCCTAAAATTTTGACCCGTATTTTTCTAGTTTGTTTGATAAGCTTTAACTTTGCAGCATCTTTGCAAAAAAGATGCCTAAATTTTTATTGATGTCTAAAAAACTAATATACATTCTTGCGATTGAATCTTCTTGTGACGATACCAGTGCTGCAATCATTTGCAACGACAAGGTCTTGTCGAATTGTGTCGCCAATCAAAAAATCCACGCAGCTTATGGAGGCGTAGTTCCTGAGTTGGCTTCACGGGCACATCAACAAAATATCGTCCCTGTTGTAGCACAAGCGATTCAGAAAGCAAATATCAACAAAAAAGATGTAAACGCCATAGCTTTTACACGCGGACCTGGATTGATGGGCTCTCTTTTGGTAGGAACCTCTTTTGCAAAATCTTTGTCCTTGGCGCTCGGGGTCCCTTTGCTGGACATCAATCACATGCAAGGACATGTCTTGGCTCATTTTATCGCAGCGGAAAACTGCCCCAAACCCACGTTCCCTTTTTTGTGTTTGACCATCAGTGGAGGGCATACACAGATTGTAAAAGTAACTGACTATTTTGAGATGGAAGTGCTTGGAGAAACTATCGATGATGCAGTAGGAGAAGCTTTTGACAAATCCGCAAAAATCCTCAACCTACCCTATCCAGGAGGACCTTTAATTGACAAATATGCACAACTTGGAAACCCCAAAGCTTATTCTTTTACAAAACCCAAAGTAGGCCCCCTAGATTTTAGCTTTAGCGGCTTGAAAACAGGCATCTTGTATTTTGTTCAAAAAATGGAGAAAGAAAACCCTTCTTTTGTTGAGGAGAACCTTTGCGATCTCTGTGCTTCTATTCAAGATACCATTGTTACCATTTTGATGGACAAATTGAAAAATGCGGTTGCAGCAACTGGCATCAAAGTGGTAGCCATCGCTGGAGGCGTCTCTGCCAATTCTGAAATAAGAAAGCGTCTCAAAGCAACGGAAAAAACACTTGGGTGGACGAGTTATGTTCCAAAATTTGAATACACAACAGACAATGCAGCTATGATAGGCATCGCAGGCTATTACAAGTACTTAAATAAAACTTACAGTGATTTAAACGTCTCTGCCAACGCGCGGTGGAAAGTAGATCAATAAGAGCTGTGTCGTCTTTTTGTATAAAACAAGCATTCTAAAAAATTAAGTGCATGTTCCTTACTACTTAGTCACTGAGTTAGTTCTTGAAACAATGCGTCCAAACTTTTGTTTTTTGATGTCAAGCTGAGAAGCTTAAGGCCTTTTTTCAAAGCAAAATCAAATACTTCAGCACGTTGGTCTTCATCGGTTTCAAAGGTCAACTCCCAAGTAGTTTCTCCAATATTGACAGCCTCTTTCAAGCTAGAAAGCTCTTTGAAAAAACGTTTTTCAAGTTGAAAATCAAAAGTAACTTCAATGATTTGGGCTTGTCCTTCCTTGAGGCTTTTTAATTGCCTGTCGGCAACCAACTTTCCTTTATGAAGAACCAACACACGGTTGCAGACTGCTTCAACCTCCTGCAAAATATGTGTGGAAAAAAGCACTGTTTTTTCCTTTCCGATCTCTTTTATCAATGTACGTATTTCCACCAATTGATTGGGGTCCAATCCCGTGGTCGGCTCGTCCAAGATCAAAACGTCTGGTTGGTGCAAGATGGCCGCAGCAATTCCGACGCGTTGTTGGTAGCCTTTTGACAATTGTTGGATTTTTTTATGTGCTTCTGACATCAGGCCTACCTTTTGAAGGGTAGAAGTGATTTCTTTTTTTGGGACCTTGTGAATTTCCGCAATAAATTGAAGGTATTCTCTCACGTACATTTCTTTGTACAAGGGATTGTGTTCTGGCAAGTATCCAATGCTTTTTTGGGCTAAAATACGTTGTTGGCTGCAATCCAAACCGTTAATTTTCGCAGTTCCCTCCGAAGCTTGCAAATAGCCTGTCAACAATTTCATCAAGGTGGATTTACCGGCTCCGTTCGGTCCTAAAAACCCAACAACCTCTCCTTTTTCAATAGAAAAAGAAAGGGAATCCAATGCTTTTTGATTGGTGTAAAATTTAGAAAGATGGTTTACAACGATGGACATGCTAAGTAATTGCTGAACAAAAATACATTAATCTAAGCGAGACCACAACAAAGAGGCGCTTGTTATTCGTAATTTTTTCAGACCTTTGTAAAACGAAGGGTTGATTGAAAACTTGAAACAGCGCTTGAGAATAAAAACGTTCAGCGCTTCGCTTTTGTCCCTTTTTAACTAAAAGAAATAATGAATAAAAAAGTACAGCTACAAGATTTAGGGTCCATTGCTTACAAAGAGGCTTGGGACTACCAAGACAGACTGTTTCAAAGTATCATCGATGTAAAAATAGACAACCGAAAAAACGGTCTTGAGCAAAGTACGTCGAATTATTTTTTATTTGTAGAACACCCCCCTGTCTACACATTGGGAAAAAGTGGAAACCTCAACAACCTGTTGCTCAGCGAAAAAGAATTGAAAGCAAAGGACGTGACTTTTTACAAAAGCAATCGAGGTGGTGACATTACTTTTCACGGACCGGGACAAATCGTGGGCTACCCCATTTTTGATTTGGAAAACTTTTTTACAGACATACACAAGTACCTTCGCTATTTGGAAGATGCCATTCTTTTGACGCTTTGTGATTACGGACTAAAAGCAGAGCGCAGTCCTGGAGAAACGGGTGTTTGGTTTGATGTTGGAACTCCTTTTGCACGCAAAATTTGTGCCCTTGGGGTCCGGAGCAGTCGCTGGGTAAGCATGCACGGTTTTGCGTTAAATGTAAATGTGGATTTGGGTTATTTTGACCACATCGTTCCTTGTGGAATTCAAGGAAAGGCCGTGACATCGATGCAAGCCGAATTGGGTAAAAAAATACCGGTAACGGAAGTCAAAGAGAAAATCACTCAGCATCTAGCAGATTTGTTTGCCATTGAATTTATCGTTTGAAACAAAAACGACGTATTTGAAACTTGAAAGAAAACATTCTTTTAACTACAGCGGTAGACCACGGCGTTGATATTCATCCCTGCTCCTACAGAAGCCAAAAGAATCACATCTCCTTTTTGGACACCGTGGGGTTCTATTTCCCCCTTCAAAACCAAGTCCAACAAGGTAGGTACGGTTGCGACCGAACTGTTGCCGAGTTTGTGAATGCACATGGGCATGACGTGTTTTGGTGCCGGCATTTTATAAAGTCTAAAAAAACGTTTTACAATGGCTTCGTCCATTTTTTCATTTGCTTGGTGTAGGAAGATCTTTTTGACTTCAGAAATGGAGACACCGCTTTTATCCAAAGCGACTTTCATGGCATTGGGCACCTTGCTCAAAGCAAATTCATAGATTTTTCTTCCGTGCATTTTGATATACGAAATACTTCTGTCCTCATTTGTATTGTATGAAGGGCCAAAAAACAAATAGTCGACCTCTTCTCCTGCAAATGTTTGTGCAGCATGACTTAAAACTCCAAACCCATCTCTGTCAGTTTTGGACTCTAAAACACAGGCACCTGCACCATCTGCATAAATCATGGAATCTCTGTCAGATGGATCGGTAACCCTAGAGAGGGCTTCGGTACCGATGACCAATACTTTTTTTGCCATCCCCGATTTGAGATAGGCTTCCGCTTGAATGACGCCTTGCACCCATCCAGGACACCCAAACAACAGGTCGTAAGCAACGCAATTGGGATTGGATATTTTCAATTTATTTTTTACTCTCGAGGCCAGACTGGGGAGCATGTCTCCTTGGACACTTCCGGTTTTCACATCCCCGAAATTGTGAGCAACCACAATAAAATCAAGTGTCTCTTTGTCTGTAGCTGCCGATTCAATAGCCGCCAAAGCTGCAATAGCAGCTAAATCAGAGGCATTTTCGCCTGGGCTTAGATACCGCCTCTCTTCGATTCCTGTAATGGCGTGAAATTTCTTTATGATTTCTCGGTTGCCACCTGAAAAAGGGCTGCCATCTGTGTTTAAAAACTGATGGTCTAAAAATGTTTCGTTGGACCTAACTGTAGAAGGAATACAACTTCCTGTACCAGTAATCAAGGTTTGAATCGACATAGGAGTTTGCTTGAAAATTATTAAAAAAACATCAAAGCTTCCAAAATTAAAAGCCCAATTCTAACAAATACAAAGATTCCCAGAAAATGAGTCTATCTGACCGTTTTTTGAAAATAACTTTTTAATTCGTGCGTTATTTTGATTTCGTCTGACATCTTTTAGGATTGGATAAGCATTTGATCTAAGACAAGAAATTTCGCATCGCTATCCTGATTTCACCCTCAAGAAAATGAGGTTTTTTTAAAAATTTTCATAGATATCTCCCAAGTCAAATGACAGCGAAAAGCGCAGGGTTTTTTCCAAAGGGTTGTTTACGTCCGAAGCATTCATCAAATAGGACAAATCGATGTTGAAAGATTTGGCTTTCAAACCTCCTCCCAAAGTTAAATATTGACGGTTTCCTTTGTTCTCACTTTCGTGAAAATAACCCGCTCGAAGTGCAAAATCTTTATTGTATAGGTATTCTGCACCTAAAGCCCATGTAAATTCTTCCATTTCTTCGCTAAAACCATCTGGAGCATCTCCAAAAGATTGAAAGATTCCTTCTACCCAGCCTACGTTGTTGTCTTTACCTGAAATAACTTCGCCCGTTACTTTGTCTGTAATAGGAGGAGTCGGCACCAAAAGCTTGGAGGTTTCAAATGTCAGACCGATGGTATTGTAGTCGTCCATAATAAAATCGAAACCGGCTCCCAAACGTATGCGAGAAGGAATGAAATTTTCATCTCCAAAAGTATATGACACTTTCGGCCCCAAGTTGGAAAGATTGAATCCTGCTCTGACCCGTCCGTTAAAACTTCCGTAGTTTTTTTCTGGTGACAAATAGTACCCAGAAATATCAACACCAAATCCATTGATGGCAGAAATGGGCGTATCCAAAGATTTGATGGAAATATCCGATCGGATGTACCGCAATGCCACACCCATTGAAAAGTAATCACTCAATTTCAATGCATAAGAACCTGCTACAGTCAACTCAGAAGGATTTTCCGTTCCTAAAGGAGCTGCTTGTTCGTCAAAAAGTTCAATTTTTCCGAGAGAAAAGAAACGCACATTGGCTCCCCATGCACTGCGTTCGTTGATTCTGTTGATCATCGAACCTCCACCGATAAAAAGACCGTCTACGAGGTTTTGCAACCAAGGTGTGTAGTTGAAGCCTACGGTATACTCCGACGTATTGAAAGCCATCTTTGCGGAGTTGTGGTAGACAGCACTGGCATCTGAAGAAGTGGCCACACCGACATCTCCCATTCCTGCTGAGCGTGCATCTGAATTGATCAATAACAGAGGGGCCACTGTTGAAATGGTTCTCGATTGAGCTTGTACTTCAAAAAAACTGATAAAAAGGGCTAGAATTGTAATTGTTTTATTTCTCATTTGTGAGTGTAAATTGTTTGTATATAATTTATAAACTAAAAAAGCTTGCATTTATTGTAATAAAACCAATTTTTCGTATTTCTCGGCAGCAACGCCTGTAGCTGAATCTGTCACTTCAAGTTTGTACACATAGACTCCCTTTCCTACTTTTTGTCCATAGTCATCTTTTCCATCCCAGCTGATGGATCTCGAAAGACCTCCACTGGTTTCTACTGTTTGCTTGATCGACTTTACCAATTTTCCGTTGACTGTAAAAATAAAAACATTTACATCTAGTGACGTGTTGGGCTTGTTGTGGTTGAACCAAAACTCTGTATAATTGATAAATGGATTTGGATAATTCAAAACATTTTCAAGCAAAAAAGAATTCTCATCGATTACCGTAAACTCCAACGTTTCTTCAGATGAATTATTGTGCGTATCCCATGCTTTAACTTTTAGGACATGGGGTCCGGGTGTCAATTCTCGTAATCTGTAGTTCAAACGCCCTTTTGTGAAGTCTCCCAAATCGGATTCGTAATACTCGTTTAGCTGAATGGGATTGCTGTCGTCTGCATCTAAAATGGCAACAATACTGTGACCAATAGCGCCCAAAGAGGTATTGATTCCATTGTTATCAGACAATTGAACAATTAAATTTGGTGAGACATTGGTATTTCCTCCATTGACAAAGGAGTCGTCATTTAAAAACAGTAAAATTTCTGGACCCAGCGTATCACTTTCAGCGTTTTCGTCAATCCCTCCGATGATGGTCTCTAAATCGAATCCTCCCTTGCTGTTTGATTGGTCTTCTGCATACAAACTTATTTTGGATGTCCCGTAAGACAGTTTGATGTCTTTTGGAACTACAAATTCCAAACTAAACACCCCATTGTTTACAGCTGATTTTCCGTTGAATATTTTACTCTCCTGAACATCAAAATTCATGGTGACGCCAAAGTCATCATTGTCCAAAGTTGTTTTTACAATTTCTTTGTCGAAAATTGAGGCTGTCAAGGTTCCTTCAAAATCACTGAGCACCTCCCCAGCAAGCGATGAAACAACCCCTTCCAATTTTATTTTTGAAAGGGCTTTTAGGGTGTCTCTATAAACCGAAACATCTTTGTCATTGATTTTGGTGATTTGAATATTTGGCAAAGGCCTACCCAATTTCATGGCTGGATCTCCAAAAGAATAGATAAAGTAATGTTGCCCTCCATTAGAGGGTTTTGAGTTTTTAGTTGCCATCAAAGCTTCAGCGATGGTATAATCATCGGAGTTGTAGTCTAAAAGATTTGAAATCAGGTCTCTATTAAAAGAGCGTCCGTAATTGATAAAGATCTCTCTGGTTGTTGAAATCAAACTAGCAGCACCTCCATTAGCATCTAAAAGCATCTCCTCACCTGCAGTTATCCTTGAGGGATTGTCAAATCGAGAAAAATCACAAGTAACTGTTATAAACAACGGTAATTTGTTGAAATTACTCCACTCTCTAATTTCTGAAACTTCCAAAAAGCGCTCGTGCCCCAATCCTAGTTCCCCTCCATGTCCGAAATAGTCAATCAACAAACTTCCTTTTTCAACGATGTCCGACAGGGCAATGTTGAGTTCCGGATAGCGATCTCCTCCCGAACTCGATTGTTGTACGAAAGAATCTGCGTACAGTTTTTTGATATTGTATTGTGGTTTGTTTACTTTGATCAAATCTGCAATGTATTCCATATCTCCTTGCAAAACAGATTCGGAACGAGTTTTCAAATCATCCGCCATCAAAGTCAATTGGTTTCTCCATGCCCCCAAAGAAGCAGTGCTGTAATAATTTAAAATCTTATCAATTCCATTAGTGAGTTCTTGTAAGTTAGAAGCCAATATCCTCCCCGTAGCTACATCTTGTCGATCCGTGCTGTTGAGATTCCCTTCATTGGCATCCATCATTCCGTAAAAATCGTCCGTTGCATAGGAATACACCAAACTGAAACTTTCGGGTGCTTGATAGTTGGGCACGATGTTGTTGTTGTTTGGAGTTCTACCGGTGTCCTTGTAATCATATGTAGCATCTCCTAACAAGCAAAGGTACTTTATTTTGGTATCTGATGTACTCGCATTGTCATATAGGAATTTTACAAAGTCACGAATCGCAGTAATGTCCTTAGACCCAGAACCAAATTCATTGTACACCTGCTCCAAATCAACAACCTGAGTACTCAATCCAGAATTGGCACTGTGGTGAGCTGCCAATCTTTGTGCTTGGGACATAAATTCTTTTTTGGTGATCAAAAGGTACTGAATGTCTTTCAATCCATGTAGGTTTTGATTCTCGACACTGGAATTGTCCAAAAGTATAGGTTCGTAATAATCAAAACTGCTTGCAAGGACGTACTCGTTCAGCACGCCAGAATTGGCTTTGAAACGAAAACCAACTTCCGAATCACTTTGGTTTGTAATCTTCTTAGGATTGAGAAAATCTGTCACATCCCAGATCCGATCTATGTTTTCGACATTGGCAATCTCATATTCCAAAACTTTATTATTTGTTTGGGACAAATAGTTCCGAAAAGAAAACTGATTCCCGCTCGCAATCAAAAGCTTGTCTCCAATAACTTCAATATAGTCAAGATGTGCATCTGCTGAGGGGTTTCCGTTGTTGTTGTAAGAAATTGTCAAGTCAATATCCCCATCAACCAAGTTCGTTGAAAATTCTTTAGTTGCTGCTGAGGCTCTTACATAAGATCCATTATTAATCAAATTGAAATTGATGTCGAAAGAAGAAAGCCCGTCTATTTGAATGTTCATCAAAGAAGTGGAAGAAGATTCTGCAACGGCTCTTACGCGGAACAAGACTTCACTGCTTGTGTCTAAGTTTTGAAAATCTATGGAATAGTTTCTCGTGTTTTTAATTTGAAAAGAATCTCCGAACCACTGTTGGCCGGAGCCAAATAAATTGGTCAAATCTTTTTCATAAAAAACAAAATCTTTAAAGGAAGAAATCTGATCCGTCGCAACGGTTTCTATAACCGGGGCAGTAGAGATGCGTTTTCCGATCCCGTTGTCAACCGAAATAAAGTAGAAAGCTTGGTCGGAATACCTATTTTTACGATGAGTGATGTTGGATTCCGAACTCGTTTCCCAATCGTCAGGACCCACAGCATAAAACAAAACAAAGTCGTTGGAATTGAAAACACCGCCCTGTTCCCCAGATACGTAAACACTATTTTCTTGTAAGTTTTCATGTCGAAACGAACCATTCAATTGAGGAAGCATGGCGCCACCATTTCCATAAATTCGTATATTTCTAGGATCTAATGTAGAAACATCAATTCCCAATTGTTGTAAAAAGCTTGAATTCAATTTAAAAATCCCCGTACGGTCCACCGCAAATTTAAACCAAGTTCCATTGGCCAAAACAGAATCTTCTACCAAAGCCGTGGACTTGCGGCTTCGTCTACTACCCAATTCGTATTCCAATTCAAAAGAAACCAATCGCGTTACCTTGTTGCCAGACCTGAGCAGCGGCGTCAAGGAAAGCAATGCATAATAGTGTTCGCCTCCCTTAGAGATGACGAAACTAGGTGACAACTCGACAGGGATTTCTACTCCCGCCAAAGAAGTGTACTTTCCGATATCTATGGATTCATACCTGAGATTTTTTAAACGATAATCTACCACGTTGCTATTCTCAGCAACCTCCCACTGAACATCAAAGGCAGGAAGTCCTTGAGCATCTATATAATTGTTCTGCACCAATGGATACAAAATCGATTTGTCATTGGGCACTGCCAGTTGAGCAGACAAATCCCAATTCAATTCAAAAGATTTTGTTTGCTTTGTCTGAGAAAAACTCTGGAGCGACAAACATGTGATGAGAAATATCAGTAGTACTTTTATTTTCATGTCTATAATTTGTAGAGAAACGCGAATTCAAGAATTCATATAATCGTACGCAATATAACACATAAAATAGGAATATGCCAATGAACCTTTGAGCCAAGAAAAAATCATTACGAGAGGCTATTTATCTCTAAAAAATTGTGAGAATCCATAAATATTGTAAATTGCAAAGCATATCAAATAACCAACCCTTTCTTAAGAATGAATGTTTTTTTTAAATTTAGAATTTTAACGGCAAGTTTAATTTTCACCTGTTTGACAGGATGCAGCATGTTTGACTCCTCTCAGAACACTACAAATCGCTCCGTTCTTACAGGCTGGAATTACAACGATCCTGCCTATGGGAATTTTTCAATCGAAACCAATTACAAAAACCAAGAAACACCAGAAGGGATGGTTCTTATTGAAGGCGGTAGCTTCACGATGGGTGCTGTTGAAGAAGATATTATGGCCGACTGGAATACAACACCCAAACGCATTCAACTGAATTCGTTTTACATGGATGAAACTGAAGTTACCAATTCTGAATATTTATTTTATTTGCTGTGGCTACAACGTGTATTTCCTCCAAAAAACAACAACAGCCTTATCTACAAAAGCGCCTTGCCCGACACCTTGGTTTGGAGAAATCAATTGGGTAACAACGAATCTTTAATGAATACCTACCTTCGCCATCCGGCTTATGCAAACTACCCCGTTGTAGGTGTAAATTGGATGCAAGCAAATGACTATTGCGAATGGAGGACGGACCGGGTCAACGAAAAAATATTGATGGACCTCGGTGTCCTCAAAAGTTTATTTGGAGAAAAATCCATCAAAGTGGAAGGGAAAAATCATTTCAACACCGAGATGTATTATTTAAATCCAAAACTATTGTTTGACGGAGACACGGCCATCTACACCAAAAAACTTTACAAAGGAAGACATGTAAAACCCCATGATGGAATCTTATATGCTAAATTCCGACTTCCGACAGAGGCAGAATGGGAATACGCAGCAAAAGCTTTGACAGAAAACAGAGAATACAACAACATAAAAGGGCGTAAAAAATTCCCTTGGAAAGGAAAATACAGCCGCAACAACACATTTAATAAAGCAGGAGATCAATTGGCCAACTTTAAAATTGGCAAAGGAGATTACAGCGGAATCGCAGGTTGGAGTAATGATGGTGCCGCCATCACAAATAAAGTAAAATCCTACCCGCCAAACGCTTATGGACTCTATGACATGGCAGGAAATGTTTCCGAATGGGTGTACGATGTTTACAGACCAATTATTGACAGTGAACTAAATGACTTCAATTACACCAGGGGGAATGTTTTCTTAAAGAAAAAGATTGATCGAGATGGAAAAACGATTATTGCAGACAACAATACCAAGATAGATACGCTGCCAAATGGAAAATTAAACCGCAGATCTAAACCCGGAGAAATCGAATACGAACTTGTCGAAGAAATAGACATCGTTTCCCGATACAACTACAAAAAATCGGACAATTCAGATGTAGGTGATGGAGAACTGATTTACTCAAGAGATTACTCTAAAGTATCTTATGACTCAAAATCACCGCCCAGAATGTACAACTCTCCTTTGGAAACTAAAAAAACATATAGCAAAGAAACTGACTCCTACCAAATTGAAAATGACAACAAGAGAAGAACGACACTTATTGGAAACAAAACAAGGGTCCATAAAGGAGGATCTTGGAAAGATCGACAATTTTGGCTTGATCCAGCCCAAAGAAGATTTCTTCCCCAACACATAGCAATGGACTTCATAGGCTTTCGTTGTGCTTTGGATAAATTAGGAAACTTCTCAAACAAACCAAAAAAAAGGTTTAACAATTAACCTCCTAAAATAAACTAAGGAATTTGAAACCTCGCTAAATTTTAGTGAGGTTTTTAGTTCCGAACAACACAAAGCTATGGAAATCTCCATCCTGTACTCTTTTTACAAACAGTGTTCTGGAATCAGTACTGATACGCGTAAAATCAATCCAGGGAGCATGTATGTCGCATTGAAAGGAGCCCGTTTTAACGGAAATTATTTTGCGCTAGAAGCCTTGAAGAAAGGCGCTTCCTTCGCTGTGGTTGACGAACAACTTTCAACAGACGACCC
>TARA_B110000967_G_scaffold111352_1_pt1 | contig 31508 bp, 30 predicted proteins | sample TARA_B110000967 | Tara Oceans TARA_B110000967 (sample SAMEA4397903) | marine metagenome | biome: Polar Biome; feature: [DCM] deep chlorophyll maximum layer (ENVO:01000326); material: water (ENVO:00002006), including particulate matter (ENVO:01000060) such as... | depth 35 m
GATTGAATCTCGATCTTTTGTTGTGCGGGTGTGACTTTGGGTTCTTTAGTTTGTTTGATTTCGTAAAAATCCTCCGAAATCTCGTCTTCAAATGCCAATAGGTATTTGAAAACAAGCTGTCCTTTTGAAACAAAGATGAGTTTTTGAGGTTGGAAAAAATACAAATCCGGAAAATCCAGCTGATCGTGGTTTTCCGAAGTCAGTTGTTCGACGTCGTTTTTCAAATCGTAGCCTAAAAACCCAAAAAGGTAGTCTTTGTATTTGGACTGAAAAGTTTTCAATTGCTCAAAAGCATTTTTAGAGGAGCTTAAGAGCTCGTTTTGAACACCGACAGCCAAAACGCCTTCGTACTCTGTGTATTTTCCGGTGTGGTTGTTTGAGTCCAACCATACGATGGTTTCAAATTTCTGCGCCCAATTTAAGATTTGTTCTTTGACAAATGAGCTGTTTTGAATGTTGAAATGAGTGGCTGTTCTTCGCATGAGATGATTGTAAATCTGCTGCTTTTCAAATTCTTTGATGAAAAGCTTCAAAGGTACTTATTAGTTTTGAAAACTGGGTATCTCTTTTTGTATTTCAAAGAAGGGAAGTGATTTGTAAGGCATTGTTTTTTGAAATTCCTGGCCGCGCTTTCAATTCAATACCTCTTTGTTGGCCAACTGAAAGGTAGGAACAAACACCTTAAAAGTAGATTTGTCCGAATAATTGACCATGTTGAAGTGTCCTTTCATCGCGCCAATCGAAGAAACCAGCAAGCAGTTGGATTGGTAGGTATATCGTTCGTCGGGTTCTAAAACTGGAATCTGTCCCACAACTCCATCACCGATGACGATTTCATTTTGATTGAGACTGTCATAAATCTCCCACTTTCTAGAGAGCAATTGAACAATGTCATTGCTTTGGTTTTCGATAGTGATAAAATAACTAAAAGCATAGAGCAATACCTCCTTTTGAAGGTGCCTTCCCTCGTACTTTGTTTGTACGGAAATTTTGATTCCTTTTGTTATTTTTTCAACCATCCTGCAGCGAATTCTAATCAAATATACTAAAATTAGAACTTTATTTAAAACTATTTTTCAACTTGGAAGTGCTTTTTTTTGGGAAGGAAATCGTGCTACTGACGGCTATTGATTTTTGCGACGCCTATGATTTCCGAAATTCGAGCGCCAAAAGGTTTGAAATAGACTAGTACGGTATAGTCGTTTTCGGTCTCGTAAAAAGAACCTTCTACGTATCTTGTGCTTACTTGGTTTTTCTCCAAGGTTGCAAAGGTGTAATTGTAAAAGCCTTGTTTTAGCTGGAGAGTGGCTTCTAACATTTGGCTGTCTTCATTAAAACGCAGCATGTTTTCGTCTTCCAAAGCATAGTTGTTAAAAGCGCCATAGACATAGATTTTTTCTTTTGGGTTTTTGGATTGGGTGTCCAGGGAAAAGTGTATCCAGGTATAATCACTTTCGGTAGCTGCATCGACGCCATTCAAGGTACGGATAACAAAAGACCCATTGATGTCAGGAAAATAGGTATAGGGAAGAGCTGCTCTGGGAAGTGTTGGGTAAAGATAGGTGTGGTATCCATTTTCTTTTATGTCAATCCCTGCAATATTTACATTGGTCCCGGTGATATTTTTACTGTCAAAATTTAAAAATTCATTTCGCCCATAAAAGCTCGTTTCCTCGTTGTATTGGTAGACAATTTCGTTTTTTTTGTAAAATTGAGGACGGAGGTCTTTTTTGATGAAATTCCAATCGTTGTTTTGCAAGACACAGATTTTCAATTCTTGGGAAGGCTTGTTAAAAATTAAATTGGGGTGCAAAATTGAAAATTGCACCACTTGTTTGGTGTCGATGTTTTTCAAGTTTCGATCCCGGATGCTTTTGGCACTGATGTTGACTTTGGGCTCATAGATCACAAATCTGCGTTGTACACAAATTTCCTCCTCTTCATTGAGGATGGTAAGTAGGTAATTTCCACTTGCTTTGATACGGGTATTTTGGTTGGGGATTTGAAAATAATGGTGTGTGAAAATTTGGAGCGTATTGAAAGACGTTTTGAAATCTTGAATTTCAAAACTGTCATAGCCGTCGATGTATAGGGTTGGGTTTGTGCCTGAAACTTCCCAGTTGTAATTGCAATGGGCAATGTGGTAGCTGTAATTTTTTTGATCTGCTTCCAAGTCGTCAAAGGAAATAAAAAGCGGTTCTCCGAGCCTAAAAATAGGGTTGGAATTTTCATTGTTTTCTGTTTGGAGTTGCACGCTTTTGACAAAGCTAGCGGTGAAGTTTTGCCCAGTTATTTGGGGTGAAAAAAGGAAAAAAACCAAGGAGAAAAAAAGAAAATTTTTGAACATTCAAAATGAGTTTATAAAGTGTAAATGTACAACTATTGTCTTTGCATGCCAAGTGAGGTTTTTGTTTTTTATTGCCAGGACAAAGGTTTGGTTTTGAATTGAATTAGGAGGGGATGCGCTTATGAAATACCGCTTTTCAAGCAGGCATGCCCAATTTTAAAATCTCGGTTTTTGGGGGAATTACTTCCTTGCAAATGGCTTTCAAATCAAGCCGTGATTTGAAAGGATAATTCCAGTTATTTAGAACGATTATAAATAAAGAGCAATCTCTAAGATAAAGTGTTTGTTTTGTGGGAGGAACCCTTCAAAATAATTAAATTTGCAACGTTTTTAAAACAGATTAACTTAAATTCTAAATATGTCAGAGGACATTCGAATAAAAAAAGGCTTATCCATTAAGCTGAAAGGCAAGGCAGAGGAAGTAATTTCTGCGGCTCCTCGTTCCAGAATTTTTGCAATACAACCAAAAGATTTTCACGGAATCACCCCCAAGCTGACTGTAAAAGTTGGAGATAAGGTTTCTGTAGGAACCGTTTTGTTTTATTCAAAATCCAACGAACAGATCAAATTCACTTCTCCAGTCAGTGGTACGGTAAGTGAAATCAAAAGAGGTGCAAAAAGAAGAATTTTAAAAGTGGTCATTGAGGCAAAAGCCGAAGACGACTTTGTGGATTTTGGCAAAGAAGACCCAAAAGGACTCTCTAAAGAGCAAGTGCTCACCAAAATATTGGACAGCGGTTGTTGGCCTTTTGTCAATCAACGTCCATACGATGTGATTGCCAATCCAGCTGACGAACCCAAAGCGATTTTTATCTCTTCTTTTGACACGGCTCCTTTGGCTTCAAGTTATGCCTTTTCAATCAAGGAACAAGAAGCTGCGTTTCAAGCAGGTGTGAATGCTCTTTCAAAGTTGACACAGGGAAATGTACATTTGTCAGTCAACAACACTCCCACATTTTTTGACAAAACAGAAAATGCGGTTTTGCAAAATGTAACAGGAAAACATCCTGCAGGAAATGTAGGTGTTCAGATTTCAAAAATAGCCCCGATCAACCAAGGAGAAAAAGTTTGGACGGTGAATCCTCAAGATGTTGTGATCATCGGAAATCTTTTCTTGACGGGTCAGTTCAGGCCTTACAGAACCATCGCTTTGGCAGGTTCTGAAGTAACAGCACCTCAATACTACCAAGTAACCTTGGGTCAGGAAGTCGCTTCTTTGTTGGAGGGAAAAATCAACGAAGACAATACAAGAATTATTTCTGGAAATGTATTGACAGGAGCTACAATTGCTTCCAAAGACGAGTTTTTAGGTTTTTATAGCAACGAAATTTCTGTCATCCCAGAAGGAAATGTATACCGCATGTTCGGTTGGATTCCTTTTGTAGGAAGTGGGAAAATTCACAGTGCTTCAAGAACCTCTTTTTCTTGGTTGTCGTCCAACAAGGAATACACACTCAATACCAATATGAACGGAGAAGAACGTGCCATGGTGGTAACTGGAGAGATGGAAAAAGTCTTTCCAATGGATATTTTTCCAATGCAATTGCTCAAAGCCGTCATGGCGAATGACATTGAAAAAATGGAAAATTTAGGTATTTACGAAGTAGCTCCTGAAGATTTCGCATTGATTGATTATGCAAGTTCTTCAAAAGTTGAAGCACAAAAAATCATCAGAGAAGGTTTAGATTTAATGATAAACGAAGTAGGATAATGGGATTTATTAGAAATACATTTGACAAATACAAACCTCTTTTTGACAAAGGAGGAAAGTTAGAAAAATTTGCCCCTGGGTTCAATGCCTTCGACACGTTGGTCTTTGTTCCAAACCACACGACACATGAAGGAGCACATATCCGAGATGGCGTCGACTTAAAGCGCGTCATGGTCACGGTTATTTTTGCCATGATTCCCGCCTTGCTATTTGGAATGTGGAACGTCGGTTACCAGCATTTCTCTCAGTTGGGAGAAGCAGGAACCTTTTTGGACTACCTGCTCTATGGTTCTTTTAAATTCATTCCAATGATTGCCGTTTCTTACGGAGTTGGATTGGGAATTGAATTTGCTTTTGGGATTTTTAGAGGCCACGAGATCAACGAAGGGTATTTGGTGTCAGGAATGTTGATTCCTTTGATCATGCCCATCGATTTGCCGCTGTGGATGTTAGGAGTCTCCGTTGCTTTTGCCGTATTAATAGGTAAAGAAGCCTTTGGAGGAACGGGAATGAACATTTTGAATCCTGCTTTGGTTGCCAGAGCTTTCGCTTATTTCTCCTATGCCCCAAGCATGTCGGGTGACAAGGTGTGGGTAGCAGATGCAAGCACAGTAGATGCCATTTCTGGAGAAACCATTTTGGGCTCATTGGCTTCTGGGAATTCAGAACTTAGTTACAGTGTTTTGGACATGTTCCTTGGATTTATTCCGGGTTCTGTGGGAGAAACGTCTGTCTTGATGATCTTGATTGGAGCCGCTTTCTTGTACTTTACAGGAGTGGCCAGTTGGAGAATCATGCTGTCCTCTTTGATTGGAGGTGCTGTCATGGCACTTCTCTTTAACCTTGTCGGTGTTGCCTATCCAGACAATGCGTTGTTGAACTTCCCTTGGTGGCAACACCTGTTGGTAGGCGGCTTTGCATTTGCCATTGTATTTATGGCCACTGATCCTGTTTCAGGAGCTCAGACCAACAAAGGAAAATGGGTATACGGTTTTTTAATTGGCTTTTTAGGAATCATGATTCGCATCATCAATCCTGCTTACCCTGAAGGAATCATGATGTCGATCTTGTTGCTCAATGTGTTTGCACCTACGATTGATCATTACGTCATTGAAGGCAATATTAAGAAACGCAAAAAACGTCTAAAAACAGCTTAAGAAATGGATAAGAATAGCAATATATATACGTTTGTTTTTGCAATTGTCATGGTGACACTCATCGCAGGATTGTTGTCCTATACAGCGACGAGCTTGAAGCCTTTGCAAGAAAAAAATGTCAAAGCAGAAAAAATGCAAAAGATACTTTCTACCATTGGTGTGGAGGTTTCTAGAGAGGAAGCAGAAGTGAGCTTTGCCACCTTTATCAAGGGACAACTCGCTTTGAAAAAAGACGGAACGGTCGACGCCGCTTCCAACGCCTTCGAGTTGAGCTTGAAAAAAGAAGTAAAGAAGGACGCTGTGGATCAACGTTTTCCACTCTATGTCGCCGAAAAAGAAGGAAAGACATTTTATGTGATTCCTTTGTATGGTGCGGGACTTTGGGATGCCATTTGGGGCTATATCGCCTTGGGCGAAGACAAGAACACCATCATTGGTGCCAACTTTGACCACAAAGCAGAAACACCTGGTTTGGGTGCCGAAATCACCACGGATTGGTTCCAAGCACAATTCAAAGGAAAAACCTTACTAAAGGACCTCAATGCAGGGTATATAGCAGACAACTTTGTATCTGTAAAAGCAATCAAAGGAGGTGCCAAAGCAGAAGACGCACATGGCGTAGATGCCATCTCAGGTGGAACCATTACCTCAGACGGTGTGTCTGACATGGTACAAGAAAGACTGGCCCGTTACCTCCCTTATTTTAAAAACAATTAATCATGGCAGAAGAAAAAGAAGCATTGTTTTCTAAAAAAAATAAAGCGTTGTTGACCGATCCTTTGGATGACAACAACCCCATTTCAGTCCAAGTACTCGGTATTTGTTCTGCCCTGGCGATTACCGTCCAACTAAAACCCGCTTTGGTGATGTCTTTGGCCGTACTCTTTGTCATCATTGCGAGTAATGTGATTGTGTCCTTGATTCGAAATTTGATTCCAAGTAGAATCCGGATCATCGTTCAATTGTTGATCGTGGCCTCTTTGGTGATTTTAGTCGATCAAATCCTAAAAGCATATGCCTATGATGTCAGCAAGGAATTGTCCGTATTTGTCGGTTTGATCATCACCAACTGTATTGTCATGGGACGTTTGGAAGCTTTTGCTTTGGCCAACGGACCTTGGAAATCCTTTTTAGACGGAGTCGGAAACGGCGCTGGTTACGCATTGATTTTGGTGCTAGTAGCCTTCTTTAGAGAATTGTTGGGTTCTGGAAAATTGATGGGTTTTGAAGTCTTAGGTCACAAGGCGAAAACTTTGGCAGAATCTACCGGAGTTTATTCTTTTGGCTATGAAAACAACGGTTTTATGTTGTTGTCACCCATGGCTTTGATCACGGTGGGAATCATCATTTGGATCCAACGCGCAAGAAATAGAAAATTAATCGAAAACTAATAAACAGCATCAACATGGATTTGATCAATATTTTTATAAAAAGTATTTTTATTGACAACATGGTATTTGCCTACTTTTTGGGAATGTGTTCCTATTTGGCAGTATCCAAAACAGTCAAAACAGCAGTGGGTCTTGGAGCAGCCGTCATCTTTGTATTGGTGGTCACCGTACCGGTCAACTTTTTGTTGGACACCTACTTGTTAAAGGCAGGTGCTTTGTCCTGGTTGGGTGCAGATTACGCAAGCATTGACTTGAGCTTTTTGAGCTTTATCATGTTTATCGCGGTCATTGCATCCATGGTGCAATTGGTAGAAATGATTGTCGAGCGTTTCGCTCCAGCATTGTACGGTGCTTTGGGAATTTTCCTTCCATTGATTGCTGTAAACTGTGCCATTTTAGGAGGTTCTTTGTTTATGCAACAAAAAGATTTTTCCAATGTCGGAGAATCTGCAGTATACGGTTTGGGTTCTGGAATTGGATGGTTTTTGGCGATTTTAGCCATTGCAGCCATTCGTGAAAAAATAGCCTATTCCAACATTCCAGCCCCCTTAAAAGGATTGGGAATTACCTTTATCATTACAGGTTTGATGGCGATCGGATTCATGAGTTTTTCAGGAATCAAATTATAAACAAAACTAAGAAAAAGTAGATGACTATAATAGTAAGTATTTTCGTGTTTTTAATTGTAGTGCTCATTTTGGTTGCCATTCTATTGGGAGCCAAAGCCAAGTTACTGCCCTCAGGAAAAGTAAAAATTACGATCAACGGAGAAAAAACGATTGAAGTAGAGACCGGGTCCACTTTGTTGGGGACACTTGGAAACGAAAAAATATTTTTGCCTTCTGCATGTGGAGGTGGAGGTACCTGTATTCAATGTGAGTGCCACGTCCTTTCAGGAGGGGGAGATCCTTTGCCTACAGAAACTCCGCATTTTACGCGTAAAGAGTTGGCGGCAGGAGCTAGATTGGGCTGTCAGGTAAAAGTCAAGAACGACATGGAAATTACCATTCCAGAAGAAATTTTTGGAATTAAAAAATGGAAGGCCAAAGTAGTTTCCAACTACAACGTAGCTTCTTTTATCAAAGAATTCGTGGTAGAAATTCCCGAAGATATGGGTTACAAAGCAGGTGGATACATCCAAATTGAAATCCCAAAGACAGAAGTGAATTTTACCGATATGGACATCACTGCCCACCCACAAGACCATCCAGGTGAGCCTAAAAAGTTCCAAGAAGAATGGGATAAGTTTGGACTGTGGCCAATGGTAATGAAAAATCCAGAAACGGTAGAAAGAGCCTATTCCATGGCTTCTTACCCTGCAGAAGGACGCAACATCATGTTGAACGTTCGTATTGCATGTCCTCCCTTTGACAGAGTCAAAGGTGGTTGGATGGATGTAAATCCAGGGATTGCTTCCTCCTATATTTTCGCAAAAAAACCAGGAGATGAGGTAACCATTTCAGGACCTTACGGAGAGTTTTTTATCAACGAATCCGACGCCGAAATGGTCTATGTTGGTGGTGGAGCTGGAATGGCTCCGATGCGTTCGCACCTTTACGAACTCTTCCACACGATGAAAACAGGACGTAAAGTATCTTATTGGTACGGAGGCCGATCTAAAAGAGAATTGTTTTACTTGCATTATTTTGAAGCGTTGGAAAAACAATTCCCGAATTTTAAAATGCACTTGGTCTTGTCAGAGCCTTTGAAAGAAGACAACTGGAAGGTAAAAGAACATATGGAGGACGAAGGAGATGGTTTTGTTGGATTTGTGCACCAAGCACTGATTGACAATTACCTGAATCACCACGATGCGCCTGAGGACATCGAATTCTATTTCTGTGGTCCTCCGATGATGAACCAAGCCGTTGTCAAAATGTGTGATGACTTTGGAGTGCCACCAGAAAATGTTCGTTTTGACGACTTTGGAGGCTAATTCGTTTAGACATAAAAAAAAATCCCAACACAAATAGTGTTGGGATTTTTTTTTACATTCTACTGTGTTTAAAAATTTCGCTTCAATTCTTTGTTTGTAAATGACTACAAAGCACCAATGATTTGAAGGTTGGTAAATTCTTTGGTCACCACCAAGGAGTTGTTTTCAAACTTCAACTCTTTCAAATCCACAAATTCATTGTCTATCTTGATGGATGCAACCTCAAAAGGGAGTCCGTACAAGTTAATCTTAAACGTGTCGTAAGAAGTGATGTATTCTCCTCTTTTGTGGATGCGTACAATCAATTTGTTGTCCTTTCCTTGTACATTGAATTTTTTCAAGCTGTAACGCCCTTTGGTGTAGTCGTAGCCGTCATTTGCATCTTCGTACAATTCAGAATCTTCTTTCCCTTTTTTATAATAGACATCTAAAGTAAGTTGGTCGATGTTTTTTTCTCCTACGTATTGCTGTACGGGGTATTTCGGAATTACGGCACCTGCTTTTACAAAAATGGGCATACTGTCCAATTCCGCATCTACCCAAGTTTCTTTTCCTCCAGAAATCACTTCTTTGTTCCAAAAATTAAACCATTCTCCTCTTGGGATGTACATGCGACGTCCTTTGGAATTTGGTTCGTTGATGGGGCAGATCAAAATTTGATTTCCACAGACAAACTCATCGGTTCTGTAATGTGTATGGCTGTCCTCTTGGTCAAACAAAACCAAAGATTTCAACATGGGAATGTTATCCTTGGAGTAGTGGTAAAAAGAGGTGTATAAATAAGGCAACAATTCGTAACGAATTTCGATAAACTTCCGAACCACATCTGTAATTTCTTCATCAAAAGCCCAAGGTTCTTGGTCTCCATGATCCCCTGAGGAATGGGTTCTGCAAAAAGGATGAAAAGCACCGAGTTGGATCCAACGCGCATACAATTCTCCGTTTGGTTGTTCTGCAAAGCCTCCGATGTCAGAACCTGCAAAAGAAAAGCCTGACAAGGCCAAGCGCTGTGCTTGAATGTTGGCGATTTGCAAATGCTCCCAAGTGGCGACATTGTCACCCATCCAGGTTGACGTATAACGTTGTGTTCCGGAATAGGCAGATCTGGTGATGACAAAAGGACGTTTTGGGTAGTTGAATTTTTTCAAACCGTGGTAGGTCGCTCTTGCCATTTGCATCCCGTAGATGTTGTGTGCTTTTTGATGACTGCACGGATTGCCGTCGTAATCGTGGCGAACATCTGCTGGAAATGTTTTTCCGGGAACGTCCATCACAGCAGGTTCGTTCATGTCGTTCCAAACCCCTTTGACTCCAATGTCTTCGATGAGCTCTTTGAACAATCCAGCCCACCAAGTTCTCACTTCAGGCCTTGTGAAATCTGGAAAGTAACACTCTCCAGGCCATACCTTTCCTTTCATATAAGGACCGTCGGCACGCTTGCAAAAATAATCTTTGTCCAAAGCTTCTTTAAAGACACTGTATTCGTTGTCAATTTTAATTCCTGGATCGATGATCACGACTGTCTTAAAGCCTTCGTCTGCAAGTTCTTTGACCATTCTTTTCGGATCTGGAAAGTAATCTTTGCTCCATGTAAAACAACGAAACCCTTCCATATAGTCGATGTCTAAATAGATGGCGTCGCAAGGGATTTTTAAATCCCTAAATTTTTGGGTGATTTCTTTTACATTGGATTCTGGATAATAGCTCCATTTGCATTGGTGGTAGCCCAAAGCCCACATAGGAGGCAATTCAGGTGTACCTGTCAAATCGGTATAGCTTTCCACCACATCTTGCATGTGAGGACCGTAGATAAAGTAATAGTTCATTTCACCACCTTGGGCCCAAAAACTCGTCACATTTCTTCTTTCGTGGCAAAAGTCAAAATAGGTTCGGAAGGTGTTGTCAAAGAAAATACCATAGGATTTGTTGTTGTGCAAACCGGTGTAGAAAGGGATGGACTTGTAAATCGGGTCTGTGTCTTTTCCAAAGGCATAGGAATCCGTAGCCCAATTTTCAAAACGCCTTCCTTTGAGGTTTAGGTGTTGTGGTTTGTCACCCAAGCCAAAGTAGCTTTCTCCATTTTGTGCTGCCTTGCTCATCTTGACGATGTCGCCACCGAGCTCGTAACTTTCTTCCCAGTGAAAACCAAGTTCGTCTTCGAGAATCAGCTGGCCATCGACAAGGTCATAAATGGATTTTCTCAAGTCCAATTTGTAGATGTGACACAGTAATTTGGATGTGGTGATGCTGTATTTTTCTTCGTCTTCAGTGATGTCAAGGTGGTTGTAACCACGATTGGCATCGTCGCAAATTGCATAGGAAAAATCGTTGTCGAATTTTCCGACAGTTGTGTATCGAAACCGAAGCATGCTATCACGCAATACGGTCAATTGAAGAATGACGTTGTTCGCGCTTTTGAAGTTCAGGACATCGACATTCTTTTTATAGTCTGTTATTTGGGTTGGAAACAAGTCTCCTTTGTATTCCAATTCGGTATTTAATATCATGTCATTGGGGTTTTAATAGCCTACTAAACTACTTAAAAAAATGAGATTTCACACCCCTATTTGTTTAAAAATAGAGGAGGTTTATTGCGGATTTTTTAATTTACAAGAAATATAAATGGAATTCGATAGCCTCGAAAAAAACAATTTGTTAAGAGCGAAAAGTTTCTTTTTTATTTCGTGATTTTAAAGAGGATTATTCCCAGAGGAGGGATTGAAATCTTTGCAGAGTTCGACTTGAAATGCCATGGTTTTTTGTCAATTTTTATTTTGTCAGGATTGCCAATGCCACTTCCTCCATAGTCAAGCGCATCGCTGTTCAAAACTTCGACAAGATGCCCTGCTTTGGGAATACCTATCAAATGATTTTCCCGAACGACTGGAGTGAAATTACACACGACAATCAGATCGTTTTTGGCGTCGTGTCCTTTTCTGATAAAGGAAAGCACAGAGTTTTCTTGATCTTCGTGATGGATCCATTCAAAACCTTCGATTCCAAAAGATTTTTCATAAAGGGCTGGACTGTTTTTGTAAAACACATTTAAATCCCTCACAAAGTTTTTTGTTTTCAAATGCCCTTCGTCTTCCAAGAGGTGCCAATCCAAGCTCTTCGAGAAATCCCATTCGTTTTCTTGACCAAATTCGCTGCCCATAAACATGAGGTTGGCTCCTGGATGTGCATACATATAGCCGTACAACAAGCGCAAGTTGGCCAATTTTTGCCATTTGTCACCGGGCATTCTCCCAAGAATGGAATGTTTTCCATAGACTACTTCATCATGAGATAACGGAAGCATGAAATTCTCGGTAAAGGCATAAGCCAGGCTAAAGGTAATTTTATTGTGGTGGTATTTTCGGTTGATGCTATCTTCTTGAAAATACTCCAAGGTGTCGTGCATCCACCCCATCATCCACTTCATTCCAAAGCCAAGTCCGCCAAGGTTTTCGGGTTTGGTTACCATTGGAAATGCGGTGGATTCTTCTGCAATGGTTTGTACGCCTTCGAAACTGGCATACACTTCTGTGTTGAAGTCTTTTAAAAATGAGATGGCGTCTAAATTTTCTCTACCTCCATATTCATTGGGTTCCCATTCTCCATCTTCTCGAGAATAATCCAAGTATAACATTGATGCAACTGCATCTACGCGCAAGCCATCTATATGGTATTTGTCAAGCCAAAAAATAGCATTGCTAATCAAAAAAGAACGGACTTCATTTCTTCCGTAATTGAAAATAAGACTTTTCCAGTCTTGGTGGTATCCTTTCTTTCTATCTGGGTGTTCGTAGAGGTGAGAGCCGTCAAAAAAGCCCAGTCCATGGTCGTCGGATGGAAAGTGAGAAGGTACCCAGTCCAAAATGACACCAATGTCGTTTTGATGGAGTTGGTCAATCAAAAACATAAACTCTTTTGGACTTCCAAACCGCGATGTCGGCGCAAAGTAACCCACCAATTGGTAACCCCAAGACGGGTCGTAAGGATATTCCATGACAGGCATAAATTCCACATGTGTATAGGCCATTTCTACCAAGTAAGCTACGAGTTTGTCCGCGAGTTCCAGGTAGGTCAGCGGTCGGTCTTGATCGACGTTGTACATCCAAGATCCGAGGTGTACTTCTAAAACAGCATAGGGTTTGTCCAAGTCGTTTTTGTCTTTTCTGTAAGAGAGCCACTCCTTGTCTTTCCATGCGTAATTTTCGATATCATAGGCGACCGAAGCAGTTCGGGGAGGGTGTTCGCAAGAGAATGCATAGGGGTCTGCTTTTTCAGTAACGATGCCATTGTTACTGCTGTGTATTTTGTATTTGTATTGCACGCCCATTTTTAGTCCTGGAACAAAACCTTCCCAAATTCCTGAACCGTCCCATCTCACTTGTAACAAGTGGTCTTTGGAGCTCCAAAAATTAAATTCTCCGATCAAAAAAACCTGCTCAGCAGAAGGGGCCCAAACAGCAAAATAAACGCCCTCTTCACCGTTTACGGTAGCGGGGTGTGCTCCAAATTTCTCATAGAGTCTGTAATGTTTACCGGCTTTGAATAAGTTGATGTCAAATTCAGAAAATAAACTAAAGGGTTTTACATGGCCCATAGGTAGAAAGGGTGTTTGACTGTGAAAAGCTGTACGTTAAAAAAGTACAGCTTGATTAGGTGCGCTATTTTTAGATGACGGTGCCGTTTTCGATGAGTGCGCCGTTTTTGATGACGACAATTCCATCTCGAACGGTATACGTTTCTGTGTCGATGTCTTTGAGGTGAGGCCCCCCATTGATTCGAACGTCGTTTCCAATGCGGGCATTTTTGTCGACGATGCAATTGTTGATGTAGCAGCGTTCTCCAATACCGACATATGGGGTATTTGTTTTTTTACACTCTTCAATCGCCTCGATGCTTTGGTAGCGGTCGCTTCCCATGATATAGGCGTTTGAGATACTTGTTCCCACACCGATTCGACTTCGAATTCCGACGATGGAACGCTCGATTCTACTGGCACTGATGATACCCCCTTCGGCAATGAGTGTTTTTTCCAATGTGGTTCCTGTGATTTTCGAGGGCGGTAAAATACGCGCTCTGGTCAACACACTTTTTGACTTGTCAAAGAGGTCAAATGCAGGAATGGAATCGGTCAATCCCAAGTTTGCGTCAAAAAAAGAAGCGATCGTTCCGATGTCTGTCCAGTAACCTTCGTATTGATAGCTCAATACCTTGTGTTTTTTGATGGCTTGTGGGATGATTTCTCCACCAAAATCCATTGTATCGCTGTCTTTTAGAACTTGAGACAGGAAGTCTCTGCTAAAAATATAAATTCCCATGGAAGCCAAATGATTTCTTCCTGCTTTTTTCATTTCTGGAGCAACTTCAGAAGTCCACTCGGGCAACAAATCTTTAGAGGGTTTTTCAACAAAAGATTTGATTAGGTTGTTTTCATCCGTCTTAAGGATTCCAAAGCCAGTAGCTTCTTTTTCGGTGACGGGCAAGGTTGCTATGGATACTTTAGCTTTGCTTTGGATGTGAGCTTCTACCATTTCTGTAAAGTCCATTTGGTAGAGTTGGTCTCCTGAAAGAATCAAGGCGTAGTCCCAGCTGTGTGTTAAAAAATGATGCATGGACTGTCGAACGGCATCTGCGGTTCCTTGAAACCAATTTGAATTTCCGGGAGTTTGTTCTGCCGCTAAGACATCGACAAAGGCATCGTTGAAAAAACTAAAATTGTAGGTGTTTTTAATGTGTTTGTTTAGAGAAGCTGAGTTGAACTGTGTCAGGACAAACATGCGGTCAATTCCAGAATTGACACAGTTTGAAATAGGGATGTCTACCAAGCGGTATTTTCCAGCAATTGGAACTGCGGGTTTTGAACGGGTGGTGGTGAGGGGTTGGAGCCTGCTTCCTTGACCGCCTCCTAAGATGATTCCTAAAACTTTCTTCTTCATAGCTTGATTAATTTTGATGGGTTAACGATTGATACAGTTCGATATAATTGATTGCAGCGCTGTCCCAGGAATGGTCAATCTGCATGATTTGTTTTCTGATTTTTTTAAATCGGGTTTGGTCTTGGTAAAGATCACAAGCTCTTTTGACAGCATGTATCGCATCTGCAACTGTGGTATGTTCATGACAAATACCGAATCCGCCTTTGGAATCGATGTCGATTACCGTGTCTTTTAATCCACCGATGGAACGAACAATGGGAAGGGTGCCATAGCGAAGTGCGTACATTTGGTTCAGTCCACAAGGCTCCACACGAGACGGCATGAGCAAGAAGTCAGCCCCTGCGTACATGAGATGAGATAATTTTTCGTCGTAGCCAATATAGGTGTTGTAATTTCCTTTGAACTGAGCTTTTAGTGTGTCTAGCTGTTTTTCTACTTCGGTGTCTCCGGATCCTAAAACCAAGATGTTCAAATCCAGTTCGGAGTCTTTTAATAAGGTCTCGAAAATTTCAGGCAACAATTCTGCTCCTTTTTCACCCACCAATCTGCCGATAAAAACAAACAGGGGTTTGTTGGGGTCTAATTCGAATTGATCACACAAAAAGAGTTTGTTGTTTCTCTTTCCTGGAACAATGGTATTGGAACGAAAGTTTTTTGAAATCATAGGGTCTGTTTCCGGATCCCACACCTCGGTATCGATTCCGTTTAAGATGCCCGATGACTTTCCTTTCTCATTGTCCAAAAGCCATTCGAGTCCGTTTGCTGATGCTCTCAATTCAATCAAATAGCTCGGAGAGACAGTTGTGATTTTCCATGCGCATTTTATGGCTGCAGCCAAGGGGTTTATTTGTTCTGCCCACTCCAAAAGTCCGGAATGCGAAAGGTCGTATTCTGGAAAATAGTGCAATTTTTCAAAAGAAAATTGTCCTTGGTACTGCGCATTGTGAATGGTCAAAACGGAAGGCGTTTCGCTAAAAGATTCGTATTTGTATGCTTTGCTCATCATAAAAGGGATGAGTCCCGTGTGGTGGTCGTGGCAATGCACGAGCTCAGGTTTTGTTTCGAGATGTAAAAACCAATCCAAAGTCGCTTTTTGGAAGGCGAGGAAACGTTCCGAGTCGTCTGGGTAGCCGTAGACATTTTCTCGGTCCAACAAGCCTGGAATTTTGACAATGAACAACGGGTAGCCTAATTTTGAGGACTGCAAGGTAAGAACGCTTGCTTCGTAATTAGTGTCGCCCATTTCAACGCGAGTCGTGTGGACAATTGTATACGTGTTATTTTGGTTGAATTTATTTTCATAGTAAGGCATGACAACAGCTGTCTCGAAACCTAATTTGTTTTGGTATTTGGGAAGGGATCCTACAACATCTGCCAATCCGCCAACTTTTGCTACGGGATAGCATTCGGCGCTGATATGAATAATTTTCATCGAAATTTCTTTAAAAAATAAACTTACGGAAAATATTTAAAAATCCACTTCGTATGCCTTTGTTTTTTCAAAAAAAACGAGAATTTTTAGAAGCCTTCTTAAGGAATCGATTTGTCATTTTCTTTCACAAACGATTTGCGGGTTTTTACAGATTTCTAATGAATGACAATTTGAAAAGTAATGGGTAGGTAATAGCTCACATTTACAGGGGTTCCTCGTTGTTTACCGGGTGTCATTTTTGGCAAGGATTTGATTATTTTGATGACTTCTCTTTCCAGTCTGGGATGGGGTGCTCTTGCTTTGATCTCTGTAACAGCCCCTTTGGTGTCGATAGTAAACATCACAGAAATTCTTTTTCTTCCTTCCGAAAGCCCAAGGTCATTCGCCAAATTGACATCGAATTTACGGGACACATATTCGCGAATTTTTTTAGAAAAACAAACTTTCAATTCTTGTCTGTTTCCTTTGCAACCTGGAAATACAGGAACGTCTTCAATGACAGTGAAGGGGACGTCCTCTGTGATTTCTTCGACCTCTTGGCACTCTACAATACCCTCCATGTCGACAATATCTGTAAAGGCTTCTACAGCTTCGTGCTCGTCTGTTTCTGTAGTTTGAATGATGGTTTCTTCGAGGTTTTCTGTGTTTTTAATAATTTCAAAGACTTCTGAAATTACTGGCGGGGGTTTTAGTGGTGGACTTACAGGCTGGATCCGGTGGATGACCACGGCATCTTCTTCCTCCTCAGAAGACAAGTGTACCGATTCAAATTCGGAGATTTGACTTTTATAAGTTTTGTGTTCGAGGAGGATATAGACGGTAAATAAGGACAAGACCAAGCCAATCTGTAAAAATAGGAAGCTGTAATTTTCGAGTCGGAATTTTGGGTTTTTTTTGATTTCCATAGGCCAGTTGTTCGCATCAGATATGAATCAATTTACTGGAGGAATTGTATCAAAAGAAGACGAAGTGTTTTGTGTGAGAGTCCTCTTTGCCAAGAAGGGTCTTTTCGCAAGACCTTTTCAAAAAACACTACTTTTAAAGATACAAATATTTTCTAAAAAAAGGAAATATAGAAGCTTTAATCGTTTAGTTTGAGTACGGCCATAAAGGCTTCTTGAGGAATCTCCACATTTCCAACTTGACGCATTCTCTTTTTCCCTTTCTTTTGTTTTTCTAAGAGTTTACGCTTTCTTGAAATATCTCCTCCATAACATTTGGCTGTCACATCTTTCCGAAGCGCTTTGGTGGTTTCTCTCGAAATAATTTTAGCCCCAATAGCGGCTTGAATGGGAATGTCAAATTGTTGTCGTGGGATCAATTCTTTTAATTTCTCACACATTTTTTTACCGATGGAATACGCGTTGTCGGCGTGAAGCAAAGCAGAAAGCGCATCTACAGGTTGTCCGTTGAGCAAAATATCAACGCGAACCAGTTTTGAAGTCTTCATTCCAATAGGATGATAGTCAAAAGAGGCATAGCCTTTGGAAACTGTTTTGAGGCGGTCGTAAAAGTCAAATACAATTTCCGCGAGTGGCATTTCAAAAATCAGCTCCACCCGTTGGGTGGTCAAATAGGACTGGTTGACAATCTGCCCTCTTTTTTCAATACAAAGCCCCATGACAGGTCCCACAAAGTCGGATTTGGTGATGATGGACGCTTTGATATAAGGTTCTTCAACGCGTTCCAATCTTGAAGGATCGGGCAAATCGGTAGGATTGTTGAGCAACACTGTTGTATTGGGTTCTTTCTTTGTGTAAGCGTGGTAGGAAACGTTGGGAACAGTGGTGATTACCGTCATATTGAACTCGCGTTCCAAGCGTTCTTGGATGATTTCCATGTGCAGCATTCCGAGAAATCCACATCGAAATCCAAAGCCCAAAGCGGCAGAGCTTTCAGGAGCAAAAACCAAAGAAGCATCGTTCAGTTGCAGTTTTTCCATCGAGTAGCGCAATTCTTCATAATCTTCCGTGTCTACAGGGTAAATACCCGCAAATACCATCGGTTTTACATCTTCAAAACCATCGATGATGGCAGTTGTTGGATTGGCGGCATCTGTAATGGTGTCTCCAACTTTTACTTCTTTTGCGGTTTTGATACCCGTAATCAAATAGCCGACATCTCCTGTTTTTACAGATTTTTTGACCACTTGACTGAGCTTTAAAGTACCGACTTCATCCGCAAAATACTCATTGTTGGTCGCCATAAATTTGATGCGTTGTCCTTTTTTTATCTCTCCATTCATCACGCGAAAATAGGTTTCAATACCTCGGTAAGAATTGTAGACAGAGTCAAAAATTAAGGCTTGTAAAGGCGCTTCTGGGTCTCCTTTGGGAGCAGAAATTCGCTCGATGATGGCTTCTAAAATTGTATCCACACCAAAGCCTGTTTTTCCACTTGCGTGGATCACTTCTTCCGGGTCGCAACCCAAGAGGTCCACGATGTCATCCGTCACTTCTTCCGGATTGGCACTCGGCAAGTCTACTTTGTTTAGTACGGGAATGATTTCCAAATCGTTTTCCAAAGCCAGATACAGGTTGGAAATGGTCTGTGCCTGAATGCTTTGTGCAGCATCGACAATTAACAAAGCTCCTTCACAAGCCGCGATAGACCTTGAAACTTCATACGAAAAATCGACGTGTCCTGGAGTGTCAATAAGATTGAAGACATATTCTTCCCCTTTGTAGGTGTACTCCATTTGGATGGCGTGGCTCTTAATGGTGATGCCGCGTTCTCGCTCAAGGTCCATGTTGTCAAGCAATTGGTCCTTTTTCTCCCGATCGGAAACGGCGCCTGTATACTCTAACAAGCGGTCTGCCAAGGTGCTTTTACCGTGGTCAATATGTGCGATGATGCAAAAATTCCTGATGTTCTTCATTTCGTAGTTTCTTTCTTCTCGTGCGAGGCAAAGATAGTTTTTTTTGGGGCAAAGATTTGAGCGGATTTTGAAATAAAACAGTTGAAAAAAATCTTTTTTTTGAAATCCTTTTAGCGGCTTTGAAATTCAATCGTGATTCGGGTATACAATTTTTGCTTTTGCTCGAATTCGGTCCAGCAGTTGGATCAATTCCAAACTAAAAGACAGCGGCAAGTCGGGACTTTCTTTGAGCTCTTTGTCCAGGCACTCCATCACATGGGCAGCTTCAAATTGATATCCGATACCGTTGCCATTGTCTATAAAAATTTCTTCGAGTTGTCCTTTTTTGTTCAGGACCAAAGGGCGTTCGTTTTCTCTTGAAATCCGAACGCTGCCTTTTTCAAAAGAAAATTCACTCTCGTTCAAAGATTCGCAGGCAAAACTGGAAGCCAAAACAGCTGTTTTATGGTCTGGGTATTGGAACCACATTCGAAGACTTTCGTCCGATCCTGTTGGGCTGTAAGTCACATCACAGCTGATTTTTTCTGGAGTTCCCAAAGTCATCATTGCTGTAAAGACGGGGTAAATTCCGATGTCCAACAAAGAACCTCCTCCAATGGAGAGGTCGAACAAACGGCTTTTGGGATCGAAGGGAGGATGGAACATAAAATCAGATTTGACACAAATCAGTTCCCCTAGTTTTTTGGAGGCTATGATTTCCAATACTTTTTGGAATGTAGGGTTGAAACGTGTCCAAAAAGCCTCCATCAAAAAGGTGTTGTGTTTCTTCGCAGCGGCGATCATTTGCTGCACTTCTTTCGCATTGATGGCAAATGCTTTTTCGCAGAGGACTGCCTTGTGGTGTTTCAAACACAACAAGGTGTGTTCCTTATGGTGGGAATGAGGTGTGGCAATGTAGACAATATCAATTTCGGGGTCTTTGACCATCTCATGATAAGAACCGTAGGCTTTTTGAAAGCCTTGTTCTTTTGAGAATTTTTGTGCTTTTTCAAAATTGCGCGCCGCACATGCATACAGAACAGCTTTGTCTAAGAGTTGTAAGTCAGAAGAGAATTTTCTTGCGATTTTTCCACATCCGAGAATCGCCCAGTTGTAGGTGTTTGTTGACGGCATGTGTTTTTTTAGGATTCAAAATACAATTATCTGTAGAATTAAGCATGCTTTTGACATGACTTTTATTTGTATCTTTGTGGCTTCTTAAAAACAAGAATGGTTTGGTAAAAATTGGCGACATAGAATTGAACGATTTCCCGCTTTTGTTAGCACCTATGGAGGATGTCAGCGACCCTCCTTTTCGAGCTTTGTGCAAAGAACAAGGAGCAGACGTCGTGTATACAGAATTTATTTCTTCCGAAGGCTTGATTCGCGACGCTGCCAAAAGTGTCAAAAAATTGGATATTTACGAAAAAGAACGCCCTGTTGGCATTCAGATTTTTGGAGCCAATTTGGAATCCATGTTGCGTACTGTTGAAATTGTGGAGCAATCCAAGCCAGACATCATAGACATCAATTTTGGTTGTCCTGTCAAAAAAGTGGTGAGCAAAGGTGCCGGTGCGGGGATTCTAAAAGACATCGACATGATGGTAGCTTTGACAGCAGCCATGGTCAAGCACACCCATTTGCCCATCACTGTAAAAACACGTTTGGGTTGGGATGAAAGTTCGATACGAATTGTGGAAGTAGCAGAACGCTTGCAAGATGTGGGTTGCAAAGCGATTTCAATTCACGGAAGAACCCGGGCCCAAATGTACAAAGGTGACGCCGACTGGACACCGATTTCAGCTGTGAAAAACAATTCCAGAATGCACATTCCCGTTTTTGGAAATGGAGATGTCAACACACCGGAAGCCGCTGTAAAGATGCGAGATGAATACGGTTTGGACGGTGCGATGATTGGAAGAGCAAGTATCGGAAACCCGTGGTTTTTCAAGCAGGTAAAACACTTTTTTGAGACAGGTACTCATATGGCGCCCATCACCATTGCAGAACGTGTTGCCATTGCAAAACGTCATTTGGAAATGGAAATCGCTTGGAAGGAAAAAGAAATTCTAGGTGTCTTGGAAACTCGAAGGCATTATGGAACCTATTTCAAGGGGATTCCCAATTTTAAGGAATACCGTATGAAAATGGTCACTTCAAATTCAGCTGAAGAAATGTATGCTACTTTTGATGAGGTGTTGTCCAAATTTGGTGATCATACCTTTGCATAGAAAAAGGCAACTGCTTGTCTGTGTTTTTTCACCTAAAAGAGCTGCTTGTTTTTGGAGTCAGACCACCAAAACTTTTGAAATTCTACTGCTGGCAATTTTGGCCGCGGCATAACCCAATACACTGATGGTCCCCCATACGAGTAGGAGGTTGGATCCCTTGAGTTCGATTGGGTAAGCAATCGTTTCAGTGATCATAAACCATTCAAATTTGTTTTGCAAAGCGATGATGAGGATGCCCAAAGAAGTTCCAACCACCAAGCCAAGTAGGGTCATTAGGAAACCTTGCAACACAAAAATCTGCTTTATTTCTCTGACCGATGCCCCTAAATTGTACAAGGTCTTTAAATTGCCTTTTTTATCCAAAATCATCATGATGATTGAGCCGATGACATTGAAAACTGCAAGGACCAAGACCAAGGTAAAAATCAAATAAGCAACCAGTTTTTCAGTGTTTAAAATTTTGTAAAAGACAGCATTCAATTCTTCTTGTGAACTGACTTTGAAACGGTCTCCCAACGCTTTTTTTAAAGAAGCAATGGCTTGAGCATTCCCTTCTTTTGTTGTTTTGAGGTCTATGCTTCGTATTTGATTGCTTTGGTAATTCAGTAATTCTTGACAGAGGTCAAGGGGGATGTATACGTATTTGTCGTCCAATTCTTGGGAGATGGAATACACCCCAAGTGCCTGTGCATGTATGCGATTAAAGGTGTTCTTGAGAAGGGTACTGTATTTTTTTCCGGGTTTTGGGACATAAATTTGCAGTGGTTCTCCGTAGTTTAAAATCCCCAAAGAAAGTTTTCTCGCAATTCCGTTCCCAACCACTGCGCTTTGTTGGTCAAATGAAATCCAATGGCCCATGTAAATCAAAGTATCCATCTTGACTACCTGGGTGTAGTTGCTGTCAACCCCCTTGACATAGGCAATGAGTTCTTTTTTATTGTAATTGAAATAAGCCCTTTCCTCGATGGTTTTGGAATGCGCGATCACAGCTGTGGTTCCCTCGATGATTTTGGCGAGAGAATCCGTGTAAAAAAAGGATTTCCCATGGACGGCTTCAATTCGAATGTCAGGGTCTGTCGCTTTTAAAAATTGACCGCTAAAGCTTTTGAGTCCTGAAAAAACAGAGAGCACCAATAGCAATGCCAAAGAACCGCCGATCACGCCCAAGGTGGCAATGCTGCTGATGATGTTGATCGCATTGTTACTGTTTTTGGAAAACAAGTACCGCTTGGCTATGTACAGTGAAAAGTTCACGCTTAGTTCGTTTTCCTTTTGGGTAAAATTTCAGGATTCTTGATAGGGTTTGTGTCTTCACCTCGCAAAGAGGCGTCAAGGGTTTCGATATAGTCCAAAGAATCGTCTCCGAAAAAAGACAGGTTGGGAACTCTTCTCAATTGGTGTTTTGTTCGTTGAGCCAATTCATGGCGAATCTTTGTTTTGTTGCCCTCTATTCCTGCCACCAAATCGCTTCTTTTGTCGGATGGAAAAATGCTCAAATACACTTTTGCTTGGCTCAAATCGGTCGTGACACTCACTTTGGTAACGGAGATGATCACTCCTTTCATGCCGCCTTGTGCAGCTCCTTGAAGGACGTCTGCCAAATCTTTTTGGATGACTCCTGCAATTTTCTTTTGTCTGTTTGTTTCTTCCATGCTGCAAATTTAGGGTTTCTAAAGGAAACTCTCTTGTTTTAAAAGTTCAATAAAGTGAGCTTAGTCTTGTTCGTTTTCTCTGATCGTCTTGAGAAAAGCATTCAGCTCTTTTCCGTAGGCGGATATTTTTACCCGGTCACTCAAGGATTTTTGAATTGTGTCCAACAATTGAATGTTCGCATCAGTGAGTGCTGTCAATGCCAAATATGGGGCAACTTCGGAATCGCTATTTGAAATGGCGAAATTCGTTGTGTAGAGGTATTTTCTTTTGAGCCATTGTGCTGATTTTTTGGACAAGGAATCCATTTTCCTTTCGTCTTTGTCTCTTTGTGCCTCAAAGTTGGCTTTGATAATTTCTAAATTTTGATTTTGAAATTTAGAGGTCATATTGATGTAGCTTCTCCATTTTTCATCGTTTTTGGATCCAGAAATTTTGGCTTGTAAAACAAATTTTTCCAAATTGGTATTGATTGTGATGTGGCTGTTTTCTCCAAAAAAAGAGATTGTTTTGTCTTCCTGTCTGTCAAGAGATAAAAAGTGCATCTCTCCACTTTCTTCTGTGGAATTAAGTTCAAACTTCCCATTGTCTTGGACGGCGAAGGAATCCAGTTTGGAATAGCGCCCGTCTTTTATTTTTTCAAGGTAGAGCGTGCCTTTTTTAAGACCGTAAACTTCGCCGCTAAGGTACATTTCAACTCCTGTTTTTTTAGAACATCCGGCTAGAATCAGGAAGCTAAAAGCAAGGACAAAAGTATTTTTTATCATGGAGTTTGATTTAGGAGATTTGGGAATCAACAAGCAGATTAATCAATATGTTTTTGAAGGCTTTTCGCGACGCCGTCATTGTGGTTGCTGTCTGTCACGTCATCTGCGATAGCCAAAACTTCCTCTTTGGCATTTTGAACGGCTACGCCAACTTTTACCGCCATCAACATTTCAATATCATTGTAATTGTCTCCAAAAGCAATGCAGTTGGTCAGCGATAATTTTGGATAGCTGTTTTCGAGCAAAGTCTTGATGCCTGTCAATTTGGAAATTTCCTTGTTGGCAATTTCAATATAGGTGTCCTTCGAACGGTACAAATGCAGCTGGTCTCTATGTGTCTTTTGTAGGACTTCCATCACGAAGTCCAGTTCCTCTTTGTCACCCATACACATGATTTTATGGGCCCCTTTTTTTTCTTGTTTCCAGTCTTCTAGTACCTTTTCAGTCGACTTTACTTGAGGGCTGACTTTGGTGTTGTGCGCTTCTCTTTTCGCCCAAAAGTCCATTTCTTCTACAAACCATTCGTCTTGGTGGTAAAGGCTGATGTGGAAACGTTTTTCTGCATTCAACTCCGCGATGATTGTTACAATCTCAATCGGGATTTCTGTAGAGTGCACATTTTTTCCACCCACCAACACAAGCCCTCCGTTGTAACAAATCAGGGGTGTATTTTTGATTTGAAGATCCTCTTGAATGTGGTGCATGGCACTCGGCATTCTTGAAGAAATCAACACAAAAGGAATGTTTTTCTTTGAGAGCCGACCGACCTCATTTTTCAATGCTTTGGAAGGAATTCTCTCTTTGTTTAGCAAGGTCCCGTCAATGTCGGTGAACGCAATTTTCAAACTCATTAGGCTTCCTTTTTATCTCTTTCCAAAACTGCTTTTACGACTCCTCTGTGGACAAAAGTATTGACGACCTGCCATCCTGTTTTGGCATAGCTGTTGAGCAAGGCTTCGAAATCAATGTCTTTTTTAATAGGAGTCGATTTTTGTTTGATAAACTTGTATTCTTTCATGGCTGTGGTTTTTATACTTTTGAATTTCCTCATTAAAATCGTGGGATTCTGCTGTTTCTGTTGACTTACTTTTTTTGACTTTCACTTTTGGGTGGAAGCTGGCCTCTTTTGTGAATAATTAGTCCATTGAGAAAATTTCTTAAAAACTGGTCCTTGCACTCCATGTACTTCGGGTGTTCTTCATTTCTGTACAAGGCATTGATTTCACTTTTGGTGACTTTAAAATCCACCAACTCCATGATAGCAACGATGTCAGTGTCTCTTAATTGTAAAGCAACACGCAATTTTTTTAGGATGTCATTATTTGTCATAAATGTTTTTTTATCTTTACAAAGATAGTTATTTACACGAGTTCGGAATTTTATTTTTTAGTGGATGAAGACATGCGGATAAAAATATTCAATACAGTGAAATTTTATTTCCATTTTATATTTCTTGTGGGATTTTTCTCCTTTGGACAGAGGAACGCCTTGCCCGTTACTTTCTCCGAGGTTCAGGAAGTAATCCCTTCGACGGTATTAGACCTTCGTTATTACGGAACTGATAATTTTATCGGTCGGCCTATTGCTGGTTATGTTTCGTTGAAGGCGGTGTTGACAACGGAGGCTCTCAATCAATTGAAAAAGGTACAAGAAGAACTCAAGACATTTCAGTTGGGAATCAAAATTTTTGATGCCTACCGCCCCCAAAGAGCCGTAGACGATTTTGTATTGTGGGCAAAAGTTCCTGACGACACTTTGATGAAAGCGCGTTTTTATCCCGACGTGGCAAAAAAAGACCTTTTCAAACTCGATTATATCGCCAGCAAATCAGGACATAGCAGGGGCAGTACCTTAGATTTGACTTTGGTTTCTCTGAAAACTTTCGAAGCGTTGGACATGGGCAGTCCCTATGATTTTTTTGGACAGATTTCATGGCCATTCGCCAAAGAAATTTCCGCGAAACAGCGCGCCCATCGGATGTTGTTGAGGACTTTGATGGTGAAACATGGCTTCCAACCTTACTGTTGTGAATGGTGGCATTTCACCTTGAAATCAGAACCTTTTCCAGAAACCTATTTTGATTTTATAGCAGAGTAAAAGAGATGACAAGCAGCAATCTGAACTAAAAGGATGGAGAAGACCTATTATTGTATTGGAATGATGTCCGGGACTTCTTTTGACGGGGTGGATTTGGTCCATGCCAAAATCACAAGTGGAGCCAAGTATGACTACGAAATTTTGGCATGCAAGACATACGTATATCCTGAGAACTGGTTGTCAAAATTAAAAGATGCTTTTTCAAGGCCCGCCCATGAATTGGAAGAGTTAGATCTGGATTATGGGTGTTATTTAGGAAAGCTCGTACGTCAGTTTCGCAAAGAATTTATGGTTTCAAATGTGGACTTTATAGCTTCGCACGGACACACTATTTTTCATCAGCCTGACAAACATTTTACCCTGCAAATCGGTTGCGGTGCAGAGATTGCAAGGACAACAGGTTGTGTCGTCATCGCCGACTTTAGAACACAAGATGTGGCCTTGGGAGGGCAGGGAGCTCCGCTGGTTCCAATCGGAGATGCCCTGTTGTTTTCTGACTACACATATTGCCTGAACTTGGGAGGATTTGCCAATATTTCCTTTGAAAAAAATGGAGAGCGAAAGGCTTTCGACCTGTGTCCTGTAAACAGTGTTTTGAACTTTTACGCAAACCAAATCGGGTTCGACTTTGACAACAAAGGGCAATTGGCAGCTCGCGGAAAAGTATCAACACCTCTTTTGGACGCGCTAAATTCAGTTCCTTTTTACCGTATGCCACCCCCCAAATCCTTGGGTTTTGAATTTGTCGCTTCAAAGGTCTTGCCGTTGATGGATTCCTTTTCATTGAGTACGGAAGACTTGTTGTGCACCTTTGTCGAGCATGTTGCTGTTCAAGTTTCCAAAGAACTGGTTTCTTTGGGGGATTCGAAAGCATTCGTTACAGGAGGGGGAGCTTACCACACCTTTTTAATGGAGCGAATTCAAGCACATACTGAGGTTTTCTTGGTGCTGCCATCTTCCCAGTTGGTAGAGTTTAAGGAAGCGCTGATCTTTGGATTGCTTGGCTTGTTAAAACTTGAGGACAAACCGAATTGTCTTCAAAGTGTGACGGGGGCTTCTAAAGACCACAGCAGCGGAAAGGTCGAATGGCCCTAATTTTTGTTTAGAGAGGGGCTTTTTGTGTGAATTATTTTGTAAATAAATTTAGGGACTAAGCCCCGTTTATTTGAGGAAAATTGCTAGATTGCTAGCTGTAAAAAAAACAGACAAACACATGGCAACACTTGTATTAATCGTCTTTGTAATCGGATACTTGGCAATTACTTTAGAACACAATTTAAAAATTGACAAATTAATCCCCGCATTGGCCATGATGGCCATTTGTTGGGCCATTTTGGCTTTGGGGCATCTTCCTGTTTTTGAGGTAAATGCGGAATTGAAACAATTAATTCCTTCTCACTTAGAAGAAATACTCTTGCACCATCTTGGGAAGACTTCTGAAATTTTGGTCTTTTTAATGGGGGCCATGACAATCGTAGAAATCATCGATTATTTTGATGGATTTGCAACCATCAAATCATTGGTAAGAACAACGAGTAAAAAGAGATTGCTTTGGATTTTTGCTTTTTTAGCCTTTGTCTTGTCTGCCATCATCGATAATTTAACGGCTACCATCGTATTGATTTCCATCTTGAGAAAATTGATTGCGGAAAAAGAGACCAAGATTTGGTTTACGGGACTCATTGTAGTAGCAGCAAACGCTGGAGGGGCATGGTCTCCTATTGGAGATGTGACTACGACGATGTTGTGGATTGGCAACAAAGTTTCTGCAGGGAATTTGGTGAAATTGTTGTTCATTCCTTCGTTGATTTGTATGTTGGTTCCTGTTTTTATTGCGAGTTATTTGCCCGCCTTCCAAGGGCACATCGCAAAACAAGAAACTTTTGACCAACAAAAAGGAAAATACAGTTCGAGAATGTTGTACCTAGGTTTGGGAGCTATTGTTTTTGTTCCTGTCTTTAAAACAACCACCCACTTGCCGCCTTATGTTGGAATGATGCTCTCCTTGGCACTTGTAGCAATCTTTGCTGAGATTTATAGCAACAGAGAGTTTACAATAGGTGCTGCCACCGGAGACGCCCACCAAAGCCCTGTTCACAAAGCGCTTTCTAAGATAGAGATGCCAAGCATTCTGTTTTTTTTAGGAATTTTATTGGCTGTAGCAGCTTTGGAAAGTTTGGGCATGTTGTTTCACTTTGCAGAATCTTTGACAGCGAGCATTCCTGACTTGGATGTTGTGGTAATGCTATTAGGAGTCGGATCTGCAGTCATTGACAACGTTCCGTTGGTCGCTGCGAGTATGGGGATGTTTCCACAAGGCTTGGACGACCACTTGTGGCATTTTATCGCCTTTTCTGCGGGAACGGGTGGAAGCATGTTGATCATCGGTTCTGCTGCCGGAGTTGTAGCGATGGGTATGGAGAAAATAGATTTCTTTTGGTACTTGAAAAAAATATCATGGCTCGCTTTGTTGGGATTCTTGGCAGGGTCCTTCGCTTTTATGGGACTTCGGATGTTTTTCTAATTACAAATACACAAATGCCCGATTCTTATCGGGTGCTTTTTTTATCATTTTTTATGAAGATGCAATTTTCAAATTGTATTTTCGTTTTTACAAACGACAACCCATCAAATAGGAGTATTTATGACAACATCATTTCAAGAAACCGCTGTCAATTCAGCATCAAGTATCTCGGAAGAAAAAACACTTTCCATCCTTTCATTGATTTTGGAAGGGGGTATTGCAGGGCAAATCATCATCGCTCTTTTGTTGGGCTTGTTGACAGTTTCGCTGTATATTTATTTCGAACGTTTTTTTGCCATCAAATCAGCAAGTAAAGTTGACAAGGACTTTATGAATCAAATCAAAGACCAAGTAGCCAATGGCAATTTGGAGGCCGCAAAATCACTTTGTGCCTCGGTAGAAACACCGGTCTCTAATTTGATAGGAACCGGAATCTCTCGAATTGGCAAACCTTTGGAAGATATCAATACCGCGATTGAAAACGCAGGGAAACTCGAAATTTACAAGTTGGAAAAAAACGTCAGTGTCTTGGCAACCGTCGCTGGAGCGGCTCCCATGATTGGTTTTTTAGGGACCGTAATCGGGATGATCATCTCCATCCACGAAATTGCAAACGCAGGAGGTCAAATAGATATCAAGCTCCTGGCAGACGGTTTGTACACCGCCATGACAACCACGGTAGCCGGTTTGATTGTGGGAATCATTTCCTACATCTCTTACAACCATCTCGTGGTAAAAACAGACAAAGTTGTATACCAGATGGAAGCCAAGTCTGTTGAGTTTTTAGATTTGTTGAACGAGCCTGTTTGAAATTGAAACTGAAAAGGGAAGCATGTGCATCAGCCGCTTGTCACATTTGAGAATAACGAAATACTTGTCCGTATGAATTTTAGAGGAAGAAATAAAGTAGATCCCAATTTCAACATGTCGTCCATGACAGACATTGTTTTTTTACTGTTGATTTTTTTCATGCTTTCTTCAACATTGGTCACCGTAAATGCCATCGACGTCCTGTTGCCCAAGGCAGGTGGTAAAACAGAAAATAAAGGAACGGTTGCCGTTTCCATTAGCAAAGAGGCGGTCTTTTATTTGGATGGCAAAGAAGTTTCAAGTGACAAGCTAGAACCTCTTTTAAAAAATGTTTTTTCAGACAATTCAGAGCAAACCTTAGTGATTCGTGGAGATCAAGAAGTCTCTTACAACAAAATCATGTTCGTGATTGACATTGCCAATAGGAATAAAATCAAAATGATACTGGCTGTCAAAGGCATCTAAATACAAAAGCCCATTTACACTTCAATTTGATTGCATGCGTTATTTAAAAACAAAATACGAGAGAAAGGCGGCACTGCTTACGACTTTGCTTATAAGCTTGTTGCTTTTGTGGGGCTGTTTTTTTGGGTTGCGTTATATGGATCCACCGGAGGAATTTGGAATTGCGATTAATTTTGGTTTTTCTGATGTCGGAAGAGTTCCTCAACAACAGGAAGTCGCTGCCTCTTCTCCTGCTTCCACCTCTAAAGAACAAGCCCTTACTTCTGAGAATCCGGTCCAAGATGCATCGACAGAAGACTTACTGACTCAAACGGATACTTCCGCACCGGTCCTGGAGAACAAAGCCTTCAAAGACAAGGACAAGACCCCTGAGAAAATAACAGAAAAAGAAGTTCCAAAACCTTCAAAAGAAACCCAAAGCGCCTTGTCGAATTTGTTGAATACCAACAAATCTGAGGACAGACAAACAAAAGGAGAAGGAGCTGCCTCATTTGATGGATTGCAAGGAAATACAGAAGGAAAACCCAAGAATTCAAAATATTACGGAACTACTGGAAATGGCGGAGATGAGCACTACAGTTTGTCAGGAAGGAGCCCACTTAGCCGTCCCATCATCAGGCCGAAATGCAACGAAGAAGGGACGGTAGTCGTCAGTATAGAAGTGGACAGGTCCGGCAAAGTAATACGCGCAACTCCTGGAGTCAAAGGAACGACAAATACCGCCCCTTGTCTGCTGAGCCCTGCCAAAGAAGCCGCCTTGCGAACCCAATGGAATTCTGATTCTAAAGCCCCTGCCAAACAGGTGGGTGTGATCGTGTATCGGTTTTCACTGTCAGAGTAGTCTCGATACTTATTTTTTTAACAGACACGTATAAATTCTCAATGAACTATCAGGAAACTTTAGATTGGATGTTTGTTCAGTTGCCCATGTACCAAAGAAAAGGGGCGACGGCTTATAAGAAAGATTTGTCAAACACCTTGTTGTTTTCTAAGGCCTTGGGTGCTCCGGAAAAAAAATTCAAAAGCATCCATGTCGCTGGGACTAATGGCAAGGGGTCTACCAGTCATATGTTGGCTTCGGTATTGCAGGAAGCGGGCTACAAAGTAGGACTGTATACCTCTCCTCATTTGATCGATTTTAGAGAGCGCATCAAGATAAATGGAAAAGAGATTTCGAAAGCTTCTGTAGTAGCTTTTGTTGCAGCACAAAAACCCTTTCTCGAGTCACAACAATTGTCTTTTTTCGAGTTGACTGTCGGCATGGCATTTGATCATTTTAGGAGTGAAAAAGTTGATTTTGCAGTTGTTGAAGTAGGTCTGGGAGGACGCTTGGATTCTACAAACGTCTTGTTGCCTGAAGTTTCTGTAATTACGAATATTGGTTTGGATCACACCCAGTTTTTAGGGAATACTTTGGAAAAAATCGCCTTTGAAAAAGGAGGAATTATAAAAGAGGGAATACCTGTGGTTATCGGGGAATACCAACCGGAGACGTTTCCTGTTTTTGAGCACTTGTCCAAAGAGCGAAACGCACCACTTTCCTTGTCTTCGACTCTTGTGGAACAGACACCAATTTCCGATCTAAAGGGGAACTACCAACACCACAACCTCAAAACGGTTGTTCAGACGGTTGTTGTTTTAAATGAGTTGGGGCATATGGTTGCTGATCAGGCACTCCAAAGAGGCTTGCAGCGCGTGGTTTCCAATACGGGCTTGTTAGGGCGTTGGCAGCTCTTAAATACCGCTCCAAGAACCATTTGTGACACGGCACACAACAAAGAAGGCTTGAGTTATACTTTGGCTCAGCTGAGGGAGACAACCTACGAAAATTTGCACCTTGTTTTGGGGATGGTCTCGGACAAAGATTTGGAGTCTATTTTGCCTTTGTTTCCAACAAATGCCACCTATTATTTTTGCAAACCCAATTTGGAGAGAGGCCTCGATTCGGAACTCCTACAAGAGAAAGCACTCACTTATGGCTTGGAGGGAACTCGCTTTGATTCTGTGAGTCAGGCATATAAAAGTGCACAAGAGGCGGCGACCAAAAAAGACTGTATTTATATAGGAGGGAGCACTTTTGTGGTGGCAGAAATATTGCAATAAAAAAGAGAAAAATGTTGGTGAATTTAAATAACTGTCCTATATTTGCCTCCGCTAAGGGCAATTAGCTCAGTTGGTTCAGAGCACCTCGTTTACACCGAGG
>TARA_B110000967_G_scaffold1888_1_pt1 | contig 31180 bp, 34 predicted proteins | sample TARA_B110000967 | Tara Oceans TARA_B110000967 (sample SAMEA4397903) | marine metagenome | biome: Polar Biome; feature: [DCM] deep chlorophyll maximum layer (ENVO:01000326); material: water (ENVO:00002006), including particulate matter (ENVO:01000060) such as... | depth 35 m
ATTTACAATTCTTCTTCTACTTTTAATTCCGAATCTCTTTATTATATGGATACTGCAATTTCTATTTCTGCAGACGATATGTTACTCGAGCTGGATAGTATAGAACCAGGTACATATGCTGTTAGTATTTTACACGATGAAGATGAAAGTGGTAGCATGGAAATGGGCGGGTTTTTAAATTTAATACCTCAAGAAGGTTTTGGTTTTTCTAACAACCCTGTAATAGGTCTCTCGGAACCCACTTTTAACGAATGCAAATTTGTGATAGAAGAAGGGCAGAGTATGTTTGTACCTATTACTTTAATTTATATGTAACTAATATAAGCTTATAGCTTTAAGCTTCTACTTCATACATTTCAAAATCTAGATGCTGGGTACTTTTAATTTCGTAAACTTTAATGAGTAGTTTACAAATAATCTTAGCCGATTTTTCTGAATTATTTGCTAGGGGTAAAAAGTAAGAAGCTAATTCTTCTGTGGTATCTAAAGCAGGTGTAGAGTCGAATTTAAAGTGAGAATGTGTAAAGCGGTGGTATACCTCTTTTTCTTGAGCTGTATCAAAACAAATAGAAAGTACAATTCCGAATTCACCAGTTTCAGACTTCGTTTCCTCTGTCATGTTCTGGTTTATGATTTGTAGCATCTCCTCTTCTTTATAAAGTATAGAAATTACAAAAGCTTCATTTTCTTTCCGATAACCAGCCATGGCTATATCCAGTACTTCAACGAGTTGGTTAGGTGTCTCCATTATTTTTTAAATAAATCTATTAGTTGATTAGCAGCGACAAAAGGACTTAATGTTCCTTCAAGGACTTCTTTTTCTAATTGTGATACTAATTTTTTTACTTCTGGTCTTTGATAGAAATAGATTCCCAGTTGTTCTTGTATACTTTCGTGTAACCAAAACTGAGCTTGTTTTTTTCTATTTTCTTCAAAGGTATTATTCGTTACGCAATGATTCACAAAAGAATGTATAGACTCCCAAATTTCTTCAATCCCTGTGTTCTCGTATGCCGAACAGGTGAGTACTTTTGGAATCCAATTATTTGTTTTGGCAGGGAAGAGGTGAATGGCTCTTTTATAATCTCCTACTGCAGACTTACTCTTATTTATATTGTCACCATCTGCCTTGGTGATGCAAAGGGTGTCTGCCATTTCCATGATACCGCGTTTTATACCTTGTAATTCATCGCCTGCTCCAGCGAGCATCAATAGTAAAAAGAAATCTACCATAGAGTGTACTGCCGTTTCCGATTGTCCAACTCCTACCGTTTCTACTATAATTACATCGTATCCAGCAGCTTCACAAAGCAATATGCTCTCTCTCGTTTTTCTAGCTACTCCACCCAAGGAACCAGCATTTGGCGAAGGTCTAATAAAAGCCAAAGGATCTATACTCAAGGCTTCCATTCGTGTTTTATCACCCAAAATACTACCTCTACCTTGTTCGCTACTAGGATCTATTGCCAATACAGCGACTTTTTTACCCTGTGAGGTTAAGTGCTTCCCAAAGCTTTCTATAAAGGTGCTTTTTCCTACTCCAGGAACTCCTGTAATACCTATTCTAACAGATTTTCCTGTAGAGGGCATACACTGTTCTAAAATATCTTGAGCTAGGTTTTGGTGGTCTAAGCGCGTACTTTCTACTAGGGTTATTACACGACCTAATATGCTGATATTTCCTTCAGCTAGTCCACTTATGTATTCCTCCAGGCTAAGTTCCTTCTTGCTATGTGTTTGCTTAGGTTTAATCATTGTTAAACATGTTTGCTAACGATATACTAAAGAGTTCCTTTAAATCCATTCCATAAGCTTTGGCTTGTTGTGGAATGATGCTCTCTTCCGATAAACCAGGAATGGTATTTACTTCAATTAAAAAAGCTTGTTTATTTTCAATAATATAGTCCATACGTACCATGCCTTTTAAATTTAAGGTCTGGTAAATGGTTTTACTAATCGCTTGTACTTTATCTCTTTCTTCTGTAGAAATTCTGGCTGGAGTAATTTCCTCAGATTTACCTTCGTATTTAGCTTGGTAATCGAAGAAGTCGTTTTCTGTAGTTATTTCTGTAAGTGGCAGTGCTATGAGTTTTCCTTCTTTTTGGAGCACACCACAAGTAACTTCTGTACCGTTTATAAAAGACTCAATAATGACTTGATTATCGTGTACGAAGGCTTCTTTTATAGCTTTATCGAATTGTGAAGTTTCTGTGACTTTCGAAATCCCGAAACTAGAACCCCCTCTATTGGGTTTTACAAAACAAGGTAAACCTATTTTGGCTTCTATTTCTGTAAGCTTAAAGTCTTCGTTTTTATTTAGTAGTACTGCTTTGGCAGAGGGTATGTCGAATTGTTTTAATAAAGCATTACACATCGCTTTATTAAAAGTAAGTGATGCTTCAAAAGTTCCGCTGCAGTTGTATGGGATGTTTAATAAGTCGAAATATGCTTGAAGTATTCCATCTTCTCCAGGCGTACCATGGATTGCCATAAAAATACCCTGAAATTTGGTTTTTGAATTCTTCGATTGAAAAGAAAAATCGTTTTTATCGATTGCTATCTTCTCCGTTCCATCTACCACATACCAATCTGTACCTTCTATATGAACCAAAAAAGGATTGTACAATTCGCTGTCGATATGTTGGTATACTAAAGCAGCACTTTTTATTGAAATGGTAATTTCTGAGGAATTTCCTCCTCGAAGAATAGCTATATTTTTTTTCATATTGAAACTGATAGAATCAGGTTGAATTTAAAGATTTTTTTTAGTATTTAAAAATCGTAAAAACTCTTGCGCTTATTGAGCTTTAAGTCTTGTAATACCGAGGATTTTACATTTATACTCAGATTATAGCTTTGTCTGGGTCCAAAAGGGATCCAATTAAATCGCATTTCCCAGCAGTGTAAGTCTCTATAAACGTCTATAGAGCTATACGAGATTTTCTTCGTATCGAAATCGTATCCAGAGCGGAAACCTATTTTCCATTTTTCTGTAAGTCGTACATTTCCGTTTACATTAAAAGTCTGTCGAACGGTTTTTTCAAGAGTGGGTTTACTGTAAATATAGCTATAGTCTAAGCCTACATTCCATGGTATGTTAAAATCAACATAATCGCCTGGATTATCTTGTATCATACTCCATTCTTGTTCCGTAGTGTTTTTTGGTTTTACGGTTTCCTTTGTTTTTTCAGAACTTTTTAAATTCCAATTTATTGTAAAATTAAAATTTGTTAAGCGTCCTAAAGAATAGTCATCTTTCCAAACAAACTTTTCTATTCTAGCACCTTCTTCATTAATTTGATAAGGATTAAATGACCCATTAAATTTAATATTCATTTTAGGGAAAAGCTCTGTTCTCCCACTAAAGGTGATGTTAGATAAGTTAAATGAGTCGGCTGCTAAATTATAATTACCTCCAAGACTTAAACTCTTAAAAATTGCCACCTTTTTATATTCTACAATAGAGTCGTTTCGAGTTTTTACTTTTAGTTCTAAATTATTATTAAGACTAAAATTTAAATTTCCAGACTTTCCCTTTGGTGCTGTATTGTAAATCCCTTCTTGGAAGTAGGAGTACACATCGTTCTGGTTTCCTGTGGTATCGGCAATACTCCAGTCGTAATAACCGAATTTATCTTCGCTAAAATCTGGACGGTAAGAGAAGGATAAGCTCGGTGTTAATACATGCCGTAAAGCCTTTATTTTCTCAGACTTAAACTGATAGAGTCCATATATTTTAGTGTTTAAACTCACACTTGTTGAGAAATCGCGAACTGCTCTCATCCCGTTTATAGTATCTGTTTCGACATGCAAAGAGTCTGTATTCCACGATTTTTCTATGCGGTTAAAATACCAACGTTCGTTATAGTTTGCGGATGGACTTATATTAATATATTTAAAAACTTTAAAAGAACTACTTATGGGTATATTATGCTTTATACCATATTTCATCTGATCTAAAGTCTCGTTTCTAAACAGTAAACTATCGATTGTTTCAATTTGGTTTTTCGCATTTGCGGTATAACTCATTCTAATTTTTTCGTACCATTTTTGTTTCCCCGAGGAGATTTTTCTTTTAAATGGATTGGAGGAGTTGATGCCAAAATTTAATTCCGGAAGACTTAAACTTACTTTATGAGTTTGCGTATTTTGACTGTGACGTAAATTTGCCGAGAAATTAAATGGTTTTGTTGGCCACGAATAACTATAAGAAACGGTTGAACTTAAGGTGTTTTTTAAATAGTCGTTATTTTGGTTCGCATTGTATTGGTTAAATGTACTCGAACCAGCGTTTACATTCGCATTAAATCGTCTGTTGGGATGGGCTTTACCATCTTGTTTGTGTGACCATTTTATATAGAAATCTCTTTTGTCTTCAAAATCAGCTAAACCTTCTTCGCCCAATAAATTCTTAGAATAACTCAAACTTAGGTTTCCACTATAAGCGTATTTCTTTTTGTAGGCACTTTGTGCTTTTATTTTCCATGAGCCTAAGGTGTATATATCTCCTCTCAAGGCTAAATCAAAATAATCATTCATCGCAAAATACCAACCCCCATTTCTAAAGTTATATCCTCTGGCAGGGGAGTAACCATAACTAGGCATTATAAAACCAGAACTCTGTTTATTTTGTACTGGGAATAGTCCAAAAGGAACAACCAGTGGAGTAGGGATATCCGCAATTACTAAATTTGCAGGTCCGCTAATAATTTTATTACCTGGAATAATTTTTAACTTTTTTGCACCAATATAAAAATGAGGCTCGTCTGCCGAACAGGTTGTATATTTACTATGTTCTATAAACATAGAGTTGTCGTCGTTCTTTTTTAGCTGATCCCCATGAATATAACCATCTCCATCTTGGGTCCTCATGCCTTTAATTTTTCCTTTTTTAGTCGTAAAGTTGTACAGTATACTCTTACAATCATATCTTTTCCCACCTTCAGTAAAAATCGGATCCCCTACAATTGTTCCAGTACTGTCTGGTAAACCGATGGCATAAACAGTATTATCATTCCAATTTATAATAATATGTTCAGCTTTGAGCTCTATGTCTTCGTAGTTTACTTGTGCTTCATGATACAGTAAAACTTTTTTTTCTTGAAGTAATATTATACTAGAGTCTGTCGCAAAATATTGAACCTTAGCTGCTAAGAAGTTCGTTTTGTTGCTTGTTGTGTCTACTAAAGCATCTTGTGCATGCAGCCCAAAAGGCAGTAAACACAGGACTGTTAAACTTAAAAATAGAGTATATAGTGACTTAGTAGACAAAAGTGAATTTTCTTTTTATTTTTGTTGTTTAAGAATACTGCAAAACTAAAACAAAAAGTTTCGATGGTAAAACGATTCATAACGATATTTCTTGTCCTTTATTCTATTCCTGTTTGCTCGTATTTATTTTCAGCCAATTACGATGTGGCGCTTAAAAAAGTGATCATCGATGCAGGTCATGGAGGAAAAGATCCAGGTAATTTAGGAACAGGTAGATACAAGCTTAAAGAAAAGGATATTGCACTAGATGTAGCCTTGAAAGTAGGCGCGTATATAAAAGAAAATATGCCTGAAGTTGAGGTTATTTATACCCGCGATAAAGACGTGTTTCCTGAATTGTACGAACGCACAGCTCTTGCTAATAACGAAAAAGCAGATCTGTTTATTTCAATTCATTGCGATGCATTTACAAGTCCTGATGCTGTAGGCTGTTCTTCGTTTGTGGTAGGTGTAAATCATGGAAAACACTCTAGAGTAGCTATAAAAGAAAACCCTGTTATTGCTACCGAAGAAGATAAACTCAATTACGGAAACTTCGATATTAAAAGTCCAGAGTATCAAATTGAGGTTTCCTTGTATCAGAAAATGTATGAAAAAAACAGTCTTTTATTAGCCGATAAAATTCAAACCCAATTTCGAGAACGCGTAAATCGTAGAGATAGAGGTGTAAAAAGAGAACCTCTTTACGTAACCTCTCGTGTGGCTATGCCTTCGGTTTTAGTGGAGTTAGGTTTTTTAACCAATCCTAAAGAAGAAGACTTTTTAAACTCAGAACAAGGAAAAACGTATATGGCTTCTGCTATTTACCGTGCTTTTAAAGAGTATAAATCTGAGCAAGAAGGAGTAATTAAAGATGTTAAAGAGGTGCATGATATAGTGAATGGTAAAAAAGAGATTGAAGTTTTTGAAAGTCGTGATGTTTACAGTAGTACTTTAGAAACCTATTTAGCTGTTCAAGTTTTTAGTGCGACCTCTATAGTCTCAGACTCTAAATTAAAGGACTTAGAACAGCCTTTTTATTTACAAGATAAATCCGGTTATAAATATTGTAGTGGAAATTTCAGTAATTTAGAAGCAGTAAAAACACATCAAAAAGCACTTGTAAATCAGGGTTTTAAAGATTGTTTTATTGTAGGCGTGCATAATAATGCTAAAGTCAGTGTTTCGGAAGTTATTGAACTCCTAAAATAATTTGTATTTTTGAAAACCATATACTATATATAATGAACTACAGTAAAGAACTCCTAATAGGATTAACCACATTTGCAGCAGTAATTTGCTTTATTTGGGGCTATAATTTTCTGAAAGGAAAGAACATATTTACACAAAAAAGAGATTATTACGCTTTTTATGAAAATGTGCACGGTTTAGAAATTGGACAACCGGTAACCATAAATGGTTTTAAAATTGGTCAAGTAACAGGTATCACATTCGATTATTCTTTTAAAGGGCCTTTGTTGGTTGCTTTTCATATTTCTAAACCCGTAGATTTTACTTCAGATACTAAGGTTCGTATTTACGATATGGATATTATGGGTGCTAAAGGTTTACAAGTAGATCTAGGGACATCAAAACTAATGGCTTCTCCTGGAGATACCCTTGCTGGAGACATACAAATTTCATTAACCGAACAAGTAACCAAACAATTTGTACCTATTAAAGCAGGTACCGAAAGATTGGTAAGTGTTTTAGATTCTACGCTTCGTTCTATAACTACATTAACCGACAAGGCTAGTTTATTAATAGAGGCAAATCATACCAACCTTACAAATGCAGTAGAAAATATAGATACTTTAGCTTCTGTATTTACTTCGCAAAGAGAGCAAATAACAGCTATTCTAAACAATATGAATGTGTTTACTGAGGATTTGGTAAAGGCTAATGTAGATGAAGCTATTGGAACTTTAAACAAAACAATGCACGATTTGAATTCTATTCTCACAGATGTGAAATCGGGTGAAGGTAGCCTTGGGAAACTCATTCAGGATGGTAGTTTATATTCTGAAATGAATGAATCTCTTGGTCAATTAGAGTTGTTATTACAAGACATGAGAGAGAATCCAAAACGATATGTTCATTTTTCTCTTTTCGGTCGTAAGGACTCTCCTACAGATACAATAAACTAAAAAACCAACTATGGGAATTAGTAATCTTATTTTCGCTCTTTTTCTTGGAGCAGCGGCATTTCTATTTGGAAAGAACGTACTTAAAATTAGACGTAATATTTTACTAGGTCGCGATATAGACCGCTCAGATAATCCATCTAAACGATGGAAAACGATGGCAAAGGTTGCCTTGGGGCAATCTAAAATGGTGGTTCGTCCTGTTGCAGGAATATTACACATTTTGGTTTACGTAGGATTTGTGATTATTAATATTGAAGTACTCGAAATTGTACTAGATGGACTTTTTGGAACCCACAGGATATTCGCTTTCTTAGGTGGCTTCTACAATTTCTTAATTGGGTCTTTCGAAATCTTAGCTTTCTTAGTTTTAGTATCCTGTTTAATATTCCTCATCCGTAGAAATATAATCCAGATAAAAAGATTTGTAATGAAAGAAATGGATGGCTGGCCTAAAACCGACGCCAACCTAATCCTTGTGTTTGAAGTACTTTTAATGTCTGCTTTCTTATTGATGCAAGCAGCAGATTTAAATTTACAAAACCTTGGAGCTGATCATTATGTAAAAGCAGGTTCTTTTCCTATAAGTTCGCAAATAGCATTTTTATTCGAAGGAATGAGTCTTGAAACAATTCACGGAATGGAACGTGGCTTATGGTGGTTTCATATTCTAGGAATTTTAGGTTTCATGAATTACCTGCCTTATTCAAAGCACTTCCATATTCTATTGGCTTTCCCAAACACTTATTATTCTAAATTAGATGCGAAGGGAGCCTTTACCAATATGGCTTCTGTAAAAGCAGAGGTTCAAATGATGATGGATCCTAATGCAGACCCTTTTGCTGCTCCTGCAGATGATGCAGCTGATGAGGAACCACAGCGTTTTGGTGCGAAAGATGTAAACGACCTTAATTGGGTGCAGTTGATGAACGCTTACACCTGTACCGAATGTGGAAGGTGTACTTCTGAATGTCCCGCTAGTCAAACAGGTAAATTGCTTTCTCCTCGTAAAATTATGATGGATACTAGAGATCGCCTTGATGAGTACGGAGCGAACCTAGATAAAAATGGAACTGAAAATGAGGATGGAAAATTCTTATTAGACGACTATATAACAAGAGAGGAATTATGGGCTTGTACCTCATGTAATGCATGTACAGAAGCTTGTCCTCTTAATATTGATCCATTGTCTATTATTCTCGATATGAGAAGGTATTTAGTGATGGAAGAATCTGCAGCTCCAACTGAGTTGAACATGATGTTTAGTAACGTAGAAAATAATGGTGCTCCATGGCAATTTCCTGCCGTAGACCGCTTAAACTGGAAAGACGAAGCCTAATGGAAAATATGTCAACAAAATTAGTAGTGCCTACAATGGCAGAAATGATGGCTAAAGGAGAAACTCCTGATGTGCTTTTTTGGGTAGGTTGTGCTGGAAGTTTCGACGATAGAGCTAAAAAAATCACCAAGGCTTTTGTGAAAATTCTTAACCACTTGGATTATAAATTTGCAGTCCTTGGAGCCGAAGAATCGTGTAGTGGTGATCCTGCTAAAAGAGCTGGAAACGAATTCCTTTTCCAAATGCAAGCTATGGCAAACATAGAGGTGATGAACGCTTACGATGTAAAACGTATCGTTACTACTTGTCCGCATTGCTTTAATACAATTAAAAACGAATACCCAGAATTGGGAGGTAAGTTTGAGGTTATTCACCATACTCAGTTATTACAGACTTTAATAGACGAAGAGCGCTTAACTGTTTCTGGAGGTGCTTTTAAAGGAAAGAAAATCACATTCCACGATCCTTGTTATTTAGGAAGGGGAAATGATGTTTACGAAGCTCCTCGCTCTCTCATAGAAAGCTTAGACGCTGAATTAGTTGAAATGAAAAGGTGTAAAACCCGCGGTTTCTGTTGTGGTGCTGGTGGAGCGCAAATGTTTAAAGAACCTGAAAAAGGGGATAAAGACGTGAATATTGAGCGTACCGAAGAAGCGCTAGAAACAAAACCAGATATTATTGCTACCGGTTGTCCTTTCTGTAATACCATGATGACGGACGGTGTGAAAAATAAAGAAAAAGAGGACGAGGTTGAAGTATTTGATCTCGCTGAAATGATTGCTACTGCTAACGATTTATAAATGGCTATTTTATTTAACGATATGAGCCCTTTGAGTAGGGTATGGGTGTTTCAGTCTAACAGATTTTTATCTGCTGTGCAACAAGAATTGATTAATTCTAAACTGAGTTCTTTTGTTGCTGAATGGGCTACCCATGGAACACCTCTACATGCCTCGTTCGAGATTAAAAATAACTGTTCGGTTATTGTTGCTGTAGACGAGAATATTCAAACAGCTTCTGGCTGTTCCATCAGTTCACTAACGGCTCTTTTTGAGTCCTTAGGTACAGCATTCGAACTTAGTTTTTTCGATCGTTTTTCAATCGCTCATAAAACGAATAATACGGTTAACTTGAGTTCTGTAAAAGAATTTAAAGACCTTATTGCTTCAGGTTCGGTAAATACCGATACCATTGTTTATAATAACCTTGTTGCTAATAAAGAGGATCTTTCTTCTAAATGGGAATTACCTCTTAAAAATTCTTGGCAAAGAAGATATTTATAGATACAGTCACTTTGTTGTTTTAAATAAAAGTTTTCATGAAACAGAGAGAAATTACAATCCGTTACAAGGAATATGAAAGCACAGAGCTTTCCGAACTGCAAACTACTTTAATTAGTCATTCAGAAAAAGCCCAAGTAAGTTCTCATTCACCTTATTCAAACTTCCGTGTGGGTGCTGCAATATTACTAGAATCTGGTGAAATAGTTTTGGGTTCTAATCAAGAAAATGCAGCCTATCCATCGGGCTTATGTGCCGAAAGAGTTGCCATTTATACTTGTGGATCTAACCATCCTTCAAAAAAAATACTAGCGATTGCTATTTCTGCTAGTTCCTTACAATTTGACATCAATAATATGCTTGCTCCTTGCGGTGCTTGCCGCCAGTCGATGATGGAATATGAACACAAACAAAACTCCAACATAAAAGTACTGTTAAAAGGTGTTGATAATCAGTTTGTTGAGTTTGATTCTATAAAGGATTTACTGCCTATTCCATTTAATTGTGATGCATTGCAGAATGTTAGTTGAATCAACAAAAATTAGTACATTTGCAACCCAAAATCAGATGAAATGGCAAAGTTGAAGTTTACGAAAGAAACGTATTTAAAGTGGTATTCAGATATGCTACTTTGGAGAAAGTTCGAAGATAAAACAAGCGCACTTTATATCCAGCAGAAAATTCGTGGATTCTTGCACCTTTATAATGGTCAAGAAGCAATTTTAGCTGGTTCTATAAAAGCAATCGATCCTTCAAAGGATAAAATGATTACCGCTTATAGAGATCATGTTCAACCGATAGCTATGGGTGTAAGTCCTAATAATATTATGGCCGAACTCTACGGAAAAGCTACTGGATGTTCTGGTGGTAAAGGGGGTTCTATGCATATGTTTTCAAAGGAATTTAATTTCTTTGGTGGACATGGTATTGTTGGAGGACAAGTTCCTTTAGGAGCAGGTATCGCTTTTGCAGATAAGTATAATGGGTCTGATGCTGTAACTTTATGTTATATGGGTGATGGAGCTGTTCGTCAAGGAGCAATTCACGAAACTTTTAACATGGCTATGCTGTGGAAACTTCCGGTTGTATTTATTTGTGAAAATAATGGATATTCAATGGGTACTTCAGTAGAACGTACTGCAAACCATACTGATATTTGGAAATTAGGTTTAGCTTACGAAATGCCATGTGGTCCTGTAGATGGTATGGATCCTGTTGCTGTTGCTGAAGCTGTTGCTGTTGCTGTTGATAGAGCGCGTGAAGGTGAAGGACCAACGTTTTTAGAAATGAAAACGTACCGTTATAAAGGGCATTCAATGTCTGATGCACAAAAATATCGTACCAAAGACGAGGTTGCAGAATACCAAAAAATTGATCCTATTAAGAAAGTTCTTGAGATAATTAAGAATAAGAAATGGGCTACCGAAGATGAAATCACAGAAATTCAAGCAAATGTTAAAGCGACCGTTCAGGAAGCTGTAGACTTTGCTGAAGAGTCTCCATTCCCATCGAATGATTCTCTATATAAGAACGTTTACGCAGAGGAATATCCTTTTATAAAAAACTAAATTATGGCTGAAATTGTACGCATGCCGCGTTTGAGCGATACTATGACCGAAGGGACAGTTGCGAAGTGGCATAAAAAAGTAGGTGATGCTATTTCTGAAGGTGATTTACTAGCAGAAATTGAAACTGATAAAGCTACAATGGAGTTTGAATCTTTCCAAGAAGGTGTACTATTACACATTGGAGTAGGTGAGTCTGAAACTGCCGAAGTAGATTGTATACTCGCTATTTTAGGTGAGCAAGGAGAAGATGTGAAAGCTTTAATTGAAGCGGATGAAACTCCTGTTACACCCGAAGTAAAAGAGGTAAAAGAAGACAAAGCACCTCTTGCCGAAATAATAATTGAAATAGCTGCTCCTGTAAAGGCGACTAAGTCAGCAGATGGTAGAATAGTTGCTTCTCCTTTAGCTAAGCGATTAGCAGAGGAAAAAGGAATTGATATTACTGCAATATCTGGTTCTGGAGACGGTGGTAGAGTTATTAAAAGAGATGTAGATAGCTACCAAGTTCCTGTAGCTAATAGCGTAGCATACCAAGAATTGTATACCGAAGAGCCTGTATCGCAAATGCGTAAGGTTATTGCACGTAGATTAGCAGAATCTAAATTTACTGCTCCTCACTTTTACCTTTCTATTTCGGTAGATATGGACAATGCAATCTCTGCTCGTAAAGCAATTAATGCTTTGCCAGACACTAAAGTATCTTTTAACGATTTAATTGTAAAAGCATGTGCAATGGCACTTAGAGAACACCCAACGGTGAACTCTTCATGGAGAGCAGATGTAATCCGCCGTAATCAACATGTAAATATTGGTGTTGCTATTGCAGTAGAAGATGGTCTTTTAGTTCCTGTTGTTCGTTATACCGATACAAAGTCTCTTTCTGATATTTCAACAGAAGTAAAAGAATTTGCTCAAAAAGCAAAAGATAAAAAATTGCAACCTGCAGACTGGGAAGGAAGTACTTTTACTATTTCAAACTTAGGTATGTTTGGAATTGACGAATTCACCGCTATTATAAACACTCCTGATGCTTGTATTCTTGCAGTAGGAGGTATTCAGCAAATTCCTGTTGTAAAAGACGGACAAGTTGTTCCAGGTAATGTAATGAAACTGACTCTTTCTTGTGACCATCGCGTTGTTGATGGCGCTTCTGGAGCAGCGTTCCTCAACATGCTAAAAACATATTTGCAGAATCCTGTAACTATGCTTAAATAATACAAAGGTCTCCTAAGGGAGGCCTTTTTTTATAACTTAGTGTTTTTAATTTTTTAATACAGTACGTATGTCAGCTCTAACATGGATTCTAAATTCTTACGAAAACTTAAGTAAAGACCGGCTTTTTGATATATACCAAGTTCGACAAGAAGTTTTTATTGTGGAGCAAGTTTGCAATTATCAGGATTGTGATCAAAAAGACAAAGAGTCTTTTCATTTAATGGGATACGATAAGGGTGTTTTAGTTGCTTATTTAAGAATATGTAAGCCTGGGGTAAGTTATGTAGAACCTGCAATTGGTAGGGTTTTAACCAAATTTACCGAACGCAAAAAAGGCTATGGAATTGAGTTAATGAAACGAGGTATTGAATTTTGTAATACTACTTACTCCAATGAGAATATTCGGATTTCTGCACAGCAATATTTACTTCCTTTTTATCGCACTTTAGGTTTTTGTGAACTCGGTGATGTATACCTAGAAGACAATATACCGCATATGGAAATGCTTTATACTTCAGCGAACTAATTTCTATTATAATCATTTTAAAGTATTTATAAGTCTATTTTTGTGAAATGAAAAAAGTAGTTTTTTTAGATAGAGATGGCGTTATTAATAAAGAAGTCGGTGATTATGTATCTAATTTAGATTCATTTATTTTAAACCCTGGCTTGGAATCTGCATTAAGTTATTGGGCACAAAAGGGATACTCTTTTGCGGTAATAACAAATCAGGGGGGCATCTCTAAACAACGTTATACTAAAGAACACGTCTTTAAAATTAATGCTTTTTTATATCAATGGTTTAAGGAACGAAATCTCGACTTACTTACTATCTCTTTCTGTCCACATCACAATTCCATAGAATCTTGTATTTGTAGAAAGCCTAATTCTTTAATGCTCGAAAAAATAATTGCTAAACACAGCGTTTTACTAAATGACTCTTTCTTAATAGGTGATAGTATACGCGATATTGAGGCTGCCGAAAAGGTAGGTCTCAGAGGAATTAAAATTGTAGCAAACTCTAATCTTAACACTCTTATTTCTTAATAATGATCAATTTAAATGGAAGTCTAAAACCTAATTCGAAACTGATTTTTAAAGCTGGAAACAGAGCCTTCTTATACGGTGATCAGTTGTTTGAAACAATATTATTTGAAAACGGAACTTTAAAATTTTGGGAAGACCACTATTTTAGAATGATGGGTGCTGCTTGTTTATTGCGAATGGAAATTCCAATTCATTTGAATATGGACTTTATGAAAGAAGAAGTTTTGAAAACAATTACTTCTTCTAGTTTAGAAACAAAAAACACACGAGTTAGACTGAGTTTATTTAGAACTGATGGTGGATTATACAGACCAAAAGATAGGAGTTTAGAGTATTTGATTGAGGTTGAGGAGGTTATTGGTTCAGTGCAATCAGAAAGTTTGGTAATTGATGTGTTTTACGATCATTTAAAACCCTCACAACCTTTGTCTAACACTAAAGGAGTGAATTCTATTGTAAGTGTCTTGTCTGCAATTTTTGCTGAAGAAAATCAATTAGACGAAGCAATTATTCTGAATACAGAGTCTTTTATTTGCGAAACTACAAGCTCAAACATTTTTGTTGTTAAGGAGGGTGTTCTATACACTCCTTCATTAAAATCGGGTTGTGTAGACGGAATAATGAGAAGACAAATTTTTGAAAATGCAGCTAATTGGGATGTTGTTGTGGTAGAAAAAGAAATGAAAACTTTTGAATTAATTAAAGCAGATGAGGTTTTCCTAACAAACTCTATTAAAGGGATTCGTTCTGTTAAATCGTATAAAAAGAAAACTTATAAAAGCGAATTAACAGTTGTACTTCAACAACATCTAGCAAACTTATAATTTAATTTAGCCTGATGTCTTTGGGTGCGTTATCCCAAAGTTGGAATTCTTTACCGTGAATTTTTAAACGATCTTTCCAGAGCCCTTCTATATCCCAATCGAATAGAGATTCATCGGTTTCATCTACAAGCCAAGATTCAGAACTAATCTCTTGATCTAGTTGTTCTTTTCCCCAACCAGAATAGCCTAAAAAGAATCTAATATCATCTGGTTTCAAATCTCCATTTTGAATAAGTGTTTTTACTTGTTCAAAGCTACCGCCCCAATACAAGTCTTTTGTAATATGCACACTTCCGGTAATTTTTTCGGGTACTCGATGTATAAAATACAAGTTTTCTGTTTCTACAGGTCCTCCATAATAAATAGTAGTGTCAAACTCAGGGAAACCGTCTATTAAATCGAAAATCTCAAAATTTAATGGCTTGTTTACAATAAAACCTACAATACCATCATCTGAGTATTCTGAGATGAAAACTACCGAGTTATGAAAGAATTCATCACTTATAAGAGGTTGAGATAGAAGTAGTTTACCTTTGTTAAGCTGAGGTTTAATTATAGTTTTCATATAGGTTAAATGTTTAATATTCATCAAATTCTTATTAAATATAAGTTTTATCATATTTGATTCCAAATTCTATGATTACTTTTGTCTAAACAGATTTACAACTGATGAAGAATATTGCTGATATACGTACCGATTATACCAAGTTCTCAATTGATGAATTTGGCTTGAAAGCCAGTGCTTTAGATCAATTTAGTACTTGGTTTACCCATGCTGTAAATACAAATGTTTCTGAGGTGAATGCGATGGTGCTTTCTACTGTTTCTAAAGATGGAGTTCCTAGTGCACGTGTTTTGCTTCTGAAAGGTTTAGAAAATGGAGGTTTCACCTTTTTTACAAATTACAATAGTTCTAAAGGAGCAGACTTAGCTGTAAATCCAAATGCTTGCCTAACCTTTTTTTGGCGAGAACTAGAACAACAAATTAGAGTTGCTGGGCTTGTTGAGAAAATCGATGCTTCTTTATCGGACGCGTACTTTCATTCGCGCCCTCGAGCAAGTCAGATTTCGGCTGTAGCTTCAAACCAAAGTTCTATAGTTAATAGACGAGAGGACTTAACAAATGAAGTTGAGCGACTAGAAAAATTATACGAGAATAAAGAAATTCCTAGACCTGAAAATTGGGGTGGTTATGTATTAATACCTACTTCGGTGGAGTTTTGGCAAGGGCGTTCCTCGCGTTTACACGATCGTTTTTTATATTCAGAAGTTGAGGGTGTATGGCAAATAGAACGTTTAGCGCCTTAAGTATTCTTTAAATCTCTACGCAAATAAATATCCAAGTCTGTAACACTTATATTTTCCTTTAAACGACCTTGTTTAAAATAGGCAATTCTTCCAGTTTCTTCAGATACGATCAATGCTAGAGCATCTGTCATTTCGGTAATACTTGCTGCAGCTCGGTGTCTGAGACCCATATGTGTGGGCAAATTAACTAATTCGGATACTGGAAGTACACATCGAGCAGCTATAATTTCATTTTTCCGTATTATTACGGCACCATCGTGTAGAGGACTGTTTTTAAAGAAAATACTTTCTAATATTCCTACTCCAACATTGGCATTTATTTTCTCACCAGTACTTTCGTAGGAACCTAATTCGGTATTTCGACTAATAATAATTAAAGCACCAGTTTTGGTTTTAGACATACTACTAAACGATTCTTGTAGTGCGTTTATATTTAATGAAACTGATTTTTGAGGTTTCGCTATCCAATTAAAAAAATCACCTTTAGAAGTGAAATTAGTGGTTCCAATCATTAATAAAAACTTCCTTATTTCTTGTTGAAACACAATAATAACTGCCAGGACTCCTACACCAATAAATTGTCCTAAAATTTCACTTAGCACTTCCATTTGAAGGGCTCCAACTAATTTCCAAAACAAATATGTTGCTGCAAGCCCAATAAAAATCTTTATAGCTACAGTACCTTGCACCAGTTTGTAAAGTTGATTAAGTAGTGCGGTTACCAGAATAATATCGAGTAAATCTAATAAGTCGAAATCTAAAAATCCCAAAGTCTAATTTTTCAACAAGTTAGTAATTTTTACTGCTTCTACCGCAGCTTTAACATCGTGTACTCTAAGTATAGAAGCACCATTTAGCAAACTAGCAGTGTGTATAACCGTGCTACCGTTTAATGCTTCTTCTGGAAGTATGCTCAGGGCTTTGTAAATCATTGACTTACGCGAAGCTCCTATAAGTATTGGGTGTCCTAAAGTTTCGAAACTTTTTAAGTGTTTTACAATTTCATAATTCTGTTTTAAGTCTTTCGAAAATCCCAATCCAGGATCTAATATTAGGTCGTTTACACCTAAATTGGTAAGTGTATTTACTTTTTGTTGCAGTTCGGTAATCGTGTCTAGTATTAAATTGTCGTAGTTGTTTAGACTAGACATTGTTTTAGGAGTTCCTCGCATATGCATTAGTATATAGGGAACTTGTTTTTGTGCTATTAAAGCAAACATGTCTTGGTCTAAATTGCCAGCCGAAATATCGTTTACCATACAAGCTCCAATGTCTATAGCTTCTGATGCTATTGCAGAACGAAAAGTATCTACCGAAATGAGAAGCTCAGGAAACTCTTTAATTAGTAACTCTAAGGATGGGAGTAAGCGTTTTTTTTCCTCTTCTTGACTAACAAAAGCAGCTCCAGGTCTAGAGGAGTACGCGCCAATATCTATAAAAGTAGCACCTTCCAAGACCATTAATTCAATTTTGTCTAATAAAGCCTTGTCTTCTAGAGCTCTACTTTCAGAATAAAAAGAATCGGGGGTGAAATTTAAGATTCCCATAACTTTTGGAATGCTTAAATCAATTAAATTTCCCTTACAATTGACTGTTCTTTTCACAGAATTTTTTTTTAAATAAAGAAACGATTACTTTAGCATCAAAAGTAAAAATAATTCTTCTACAGATTCAATTATAATGAGTAAAACCTCACAACAATACGATCAGGTCATTGAAAAATGCTCTTCGCTTTTCGAAAAGAAAATGAAAGACTATGGTAGTGCATGGCGAATTTTGCGTTTACCTTCTCTTACAGATCAAATTTTTATTAAAGCTCAACGTATAAGAAGTATCGAAAATAAAGGTGTGCAGATGATAGACGAAGGGATCGCTTCTGAGTTTATCGGAATCTTAAACTATTCTATTATGGCTTTAATTCAGCTCGATAAAGGGGTTGTTGAACAACCTGACTTAAATGTGGCACAAGCTGTAAAAGCATACACCCACTTTGCTAAAGAATCGAAAGAGTTAATGGAAGCTAAAAACCACGATTATGGTGAAGCTTGGAGAGAGATGAGAGTGAGTTCTCTAACCGACTTAATCCTTCAAAAACTTTTGCGAGTAAAGCAAATAGAAGACAACAAAGGGAAAACTTTAGTAAGCGAGGGTATAGATGCCAATTATTTCGATATGGTAAACTATGCGGTCTTCGCTTTAATTCATTTAGAAGGAGAATAACATGCAAAAACTAACCACCATTGCTCGTACCCTTGTTGGGTTCTTATTTATTGTTTCGGGTTTAATAAAAGCCAACGACGCTGTAGGGTTTTCCTTTAAACTCCACGATTATTTTGCAGCCGATGTTCTCGATCTGCCTTTCATGTTGGATTATACTTTACCCTTGGCGGTATTTATTTGTATTTCTGAAATACTGCTTGGTTTGGCAGTTTTGGTTGGAGCAAAAATGCGTTTAACAGCTTTTTCTTTATTGGCCATGATTCTGTTTTTTGATGGCTTAACATTTTACTCCGCTTATTTTAATAAGGTTACAGACTGTGGATGTTTTGGCGACGCGATTAAATTAACTCCTTGGGAATCGTTTACCAAAGATGTAGTGTTGAGTATTCTTATATTTATTATTGTTGCTTTTCACAGTAAAGTGAAGTATCAAACTAAAAAAGAAAACTTGAAGGTATTACCTGCTGCACTTATATTAATAGGCTTGTTTTCTTATTTCGTTCTCGATTGGATGTTCCCAGTATATTTTACCATCGTTTTATTCTTATTAGTGGGATTGGTAAATAAAATTTTAGTTAAAGAAATTAGAGAGTGGGCTTTAGCTACACTTACCCTTATAACCTGTATTGCATTTTCGTACCATACTTATTCGCATCTTCCTATAAGAGATTATAGACCTTATGCCATTGGTAAAAATATTGCAAACGACATGGTTTTACCAGATGATGCTATTGCTGATGTATATGAAGATGTATGGATGTATGAGGTTGATGGTGTGGTAAATGAATATTCTACTGAGGATAAACCATGGGAAATTGAAGGAGCTACTTTTGTAGATCGAGAAACCATATTATTAGTTGAAGGTGATCATCCTCCAATACACGATTTCTCTATTGAGTCGGATGAATTAGGAGATATAACAGATTCTATTTTGTCTGCTAAAAATGCAGTATTATTTGTAATGTACGATTTAACGAAATCTGATAGTAAGGGACTTCAGAAGGTGCAAAGTCTTATGAATTCTTTAGGCGAAGAAAATGTGTCTCTAATAGCAATGTCAGCTACTACAGAATCTCAAATGTTGAAGGTTATGGAGCAAGCTGAAGTTTCGTTTCCTTTCTACTTTACCGATGAAACTACTTTAAAAACAATTATCCGTTCTAACCCAAGTATGTTGTGGTTACAAGAGGGAACAATTGTAGGTAAATGGCATCACAACGATTTTCCGTCTTCAGAAGTGTTAAGAGCTAAATACCTAAAGTAAATTGCTAAAATCTATCGTAAATAAACTCGCTTATACAATACTAGTAATGTGGGGTGTGGCGAGTTTAGTTTTTTGTTTGTTTTCTATTCTTCCAGGCGATCCTTCTAGGATGATGCTTGGACAAAGGGATAACGAAGAAATGCGATTGGTGATTCAAAAAAAGTACGGATTCGATAAACCTGTTGCTACACAATATTCTTATTTTATTAACGATCTATCTCCTTTATCACTTCACGGGAATAACTCTGATGACTTTACTAATCTGTCTAACCATCCCTATTCTGTAGCAGCCACTTTTAGTTTCGATGCCTATAGCATTGTTTTAAAAGCACCTTATCTAAGAGAATCTTTTGTTCGCAAAGGAGTTTCTGTAAGTTCTATTATAGCCAATACCTTACCCAATACTTTTATCTTAGCAATTACTGCGATGTTTATTGCAATGGTTCTAGGGATTTCTTTAGGTGTATTTAGTGCAGTGCATCAGCATAAATTTATAGATCAATTTCTCTCAAGTATTGCCGTTTTTGGTATGGCATTACCTTCTTTTTTCTCTGCGATTTTAATAGCTTGGGTTTTTGGGTTTATTTACCAGGAATACACAGGGCTATCTATGACAGGGAGTTTGTATGAAGTAGATGATTACGGTAGTGGAGAGTCCTTAGTATTAAAGAATTTAATTCTACCAGCTATAACTTTAGGTATTCGTCCTTTAGCAGTGGTAATGCAATTAACCAGAAATTCAATACTCGATACTTTAGGAGAAGATTATATACGAACTGCAAAAGCAAAAGGCTTGTCTTCTTTTAGGGTTTTGTTTGTTCATGCCTTGCCAAATGCACTAAACCCTGTAGTAACTTCCGCATCTGGTTGGTTAGCTTCAATGTTGGCTGGTGCAGTTTTTGTGGAGTTTATTTTCGGATGGAACGGACTTGGAAAAGAAATTGTGTACGCACTTAATTACCTTGATTTACCTGTGGTAATGGGAGCTGTATTAACGCTTTCTATCTGTTTTGTTATCATCACCATTTTTACAGATTTACTCTATTATTTACTCGACCCTAAAATTAGGGTGTAAGTACCTTTTGGAGTTTTAAAAAAATAGTTCTATATTTAATCGCCCCTGATTTTATAGAGTATTCATTTAAATAGTTTTGTTTATGGTACGGAAAGTTCAAATTTCAGCTAAAATGTCGGTTGGGCAATTGATAAGAAATATCGAAAATTTATTCCTCGATCCCTCCGAAAACACCTTTACTAATTTTGAAGTTTTAGGGCCTGATGGTTCAGCTTCCTGTCTACACAAATCGGTTGAAGAAGTGTCGGAATTTTCTAGATTTGAAGATTGCGAAATTCTAATTAACTCTGAGGATATTTTTAAAGCAAGTCGAGATTTCGAAAGAAATGCCGGTTTGTATATACAGGTTGATACCTTGGTGAATTCTCTTTTAATTTAATTGTTTTTTACTTTTTAATGTTGTTTTGGTTTTGCTCCTTGCTTTATGCTGGGAGTTTTACTTTTTAAGGAATTTTAGTTTAAATTTGCAAACTATATTAACTACTCGATACACTATGTCAGACGATAAAAAAGTCATTTTTGGAATGCACAAAGTTTCTAAGCTTATTCCAAGTGGGAAACAAATTATAAAAAACATTAACCTATCCTTCTTTTACGGAGCCAAAATCGGAATTATCGGTTTAAACGGTTCGGGTAAATCTACCTTGTTGAATATTATAGCTGGGGTAGACAAAGACTTTAAAGGTGAAGTATATTCTGATAAGGATTTTTCTCTCGGTTTACTTGAGCAAGAGCCAATATTAGATGACACTAAAACGGTGATGGAAATTGTTCGTGAAGGGGTGCAAGACATCATTGATGTATTAGATGAGTTTAATGCTATTAACGATAAATTTGGTGAGCCTGATGTAATGGACGACCCCGATGCTTTTCAAAAGCTAATCGACCGTCAAGGAGAATTACAAGATATTATTGATGCCAAAGGTGCTTGGGAATTAGATAGTAAACTCGAAAGAGCAATGGACGCTCTTAGAACTCCCGATGGTGATGAACTCGTGAAAAACCTTTCTGGTGGTGAACGCAGACGTGTTGCTCTTTGTAGATTATTATTAAAAGCGCCAGATGTATTACTATTAGATGAACCTACCAATCACTTGGATGCGGAGTCTGTACAATGGTTAGAAATACACTTACAGCAGTATAAAGGAACCGTAATTGCAATTACCCACGATAGATATTTCTTGGATAATGTTGCAGGATGGATTCTTGAATTAGATAGAGGAGAAGGTATTCCTTGGAAAGGGAACTATTCTACTTGGTTAGAGCAAAAAACCAAAAGATTAGCTCAAGAAGACAAACAAGATTCTAAGAGACAAAAAACATTGCAACGCGAACTCGATTGGGTACGTATGGCACCAAAAGCACGTCATGCTAAAAGCAAGGCGCGTTTAAATAATTATCAGCAATTACTTGCGCAAGAAACCAAGGATAAGGAACAGAAATTAGAAATCTTTATTCCTTCAGGTCCTCGTTTGGGTACCAATGTAATTGAAGCTAAAAATGTAAGTAAAGGTTTTGACGGTAAATTACTTTATGGCGATTTAAATTTCAGTTTACCTCCTGCAGGGATTGTAGGTATTATTGGGCCTAACGGTGCTGGTAAAACCACTATGTTCCGTATGATTATGGGATTAGAAACTCCAGATTTAGGAACTTTTGAGGTTGGTGAAACAGTAAAAGTTTCTTACGTAGACCAAGATCATAAATCGATTGATTCAGAAAAAACAGTATTCGAAAACATTACTGATGGACTCGATAGCATGGAAATGGGTGGTGTAAAGCTTAATTCTAGAGCTTACGTTTCTCGTTTCAATTTTAGCGGACAAGATCAAAACAAAAAAGTGAAAGTTCTTTCTGGTGGTGAGCGTAACCGTTTGCATCTAGCTATGGCTTTAAAGCAAGAAGGAAACGTATTGCTATTGGATGAGCCTACCAACGATTTAGATGTGAATACACTTAGAGCCTTAGAAGAAGGTTTAGAGAATTTTGCAGGTTGTGCGGTTATTATATCTCACGATAGATGGTTCTTAGACAGAGTTTGTACACATATTCTTGCTTTCGAAGGTGATTCTGAAGTGAAGTATTTCGAAGGTTCTTACTCAGACTACGAAGAGAATAAACTTAAGCGTTTAGGTATTTCGGAACCAAAAAGAATTCGTTACAAGAAATTGATGAATGATTAATAAAATTGACATATTAGCTATTGGTGTACATCCCGACGATATAGAGTTGGGATGCGCCGGTACTATTGTAAAACATATTAAATTGGGTTTCTCTGTAGGGGCTTTAGATTTAACACAAGGTGAATTAGGTACTAGAGGTTCTGCAGAAATTAGAGCGCAAGAAGCTATAGATGCTGCACAAATATTAGGCTTGAAATTTAGAGAGAATCTGAATTTTGAAGATGGCTTTGTTTCAGCAGACAATAAAGAATACCAGCTAGAATTGGTTAGGAAAATACGTGAGTACCAGCCAAAAATAGTATTGTGTAATGCTATAGACGATAGACATCCAGACCATTCTCGTTCTGCGAGTTTAGTTTCTACAGCTTGTTTTTTAGCAGGATTACCAAAAATAAAAACAAGTATCAAGAATCAGGAGCAGGAAGCTTGGCGACCTACACAAGTATTACATTACATACAGTGGAAGCCTATAAAACCTGATTTTGTAATTGATATTTCTGAAGAAATTGAAAGAAAGGTTTTGGCTGCAAAGGCATATAAATCACAGTTTTTCGATCCTGCTTCACATGAAAAAGAAACCCCTATTTCGTCTCAACAATTTATAGATAGTGTTTCGTATAGAGCTTCAGATTTGGGTAGATTAATTGGTGTATCCTATGCTGAAGGTTTTACTAGTGATAAGCTTATTGGATTAGAGAACTTAGATTCTCTACTTTAGTACAATTAAGATTATTATGCTCAGAATAACAGCTCAAAGAAGATAGCTTTTTTTGAATCATTATTTAAGAAATCAGTAGAGTCTCCTTGTGATAAAAATCATAAATTTGTTTGCTTAATAATATGTATTTTTGAGTTTGCATTTTTTTAGTTTTAAAAGAATATACTTTTATGAGTCAGAAAGATTTGATTGAAGAAATCAATAGTAAATACAAAGACTTAGGAGAAAATCCTGATACCTATTTATCGGGTATGCGCTACGCAAAACCAGTAAATTATTGGGATTACTGTGAGGTTGATACTTTATTAGCTTTACAAAAACCTAAGACTGATATTCCAGATGAGAGCGTGTTTATCATGTATCATCAAGTAAATGAATTGCTTTTTAAAATGATTCTTTCTGAAATTGAGCAAGTTGCCAATGCAGAAAATATAGAACTCGATTTCTTTGTAAACCGTTTAGGACGTATAAATCGTTATTTCGATGTGCTTATTTCTTCTTTTGCCATTATGAAATATGGAATGGAAGTAGAGCAGTATATGAAATTTAGAGATGCCCTTACTCCAGCAAGTGGCTTCCAATCGGTACAGTACCGTAAAATAGAAATTGCTTGTACAGACTTAAACAATCTAATTGATGCTCGTTATAAGCATAAAGCAGATGAGTTTGTGGGGCTTCAATCTAAAATAGATAACCTTTATTGGCATGCTGCAGGTAAGAATCATAAAACAGGCGAGAAATCTTTAATGCTTTCTATGTTCGAAGAGAAGTATAGTAAAGAACTTCTTGATACAGCCAAAGAATACGAAACAAAAAATTTAAGAGCTGTTTTTAATTCTCTAAACGAGGAAGATAAAAAGAGTCCTAAATTGATTAAAGCGATGAAAGCTTTAGACAATAAGATAAATATTAAATGGACGATGACTCATTACCGCACTGCCGAACACTACCTAGAATCTAGTGGGAAGCCAGTTGCAGCAACTGGAGGGTCGCCTTGGAAAAAATACATGCATCCGAAGTATCAAAAAAGAATCTTTTTCCCAGAATTATGGACAAAAGAAGAATTGGATACTTGGGGGCACGAACACGAAGACTAAAACAGATGGGAGCAGAAGAATTAGATGTTCTTTTTCAAGAACGAATTGATGCAAACGACAAGATAGAACCGCGCGATAGTATGCCCGAGGAATATCGAAAGCATCTTATCAGACAAATGTCGCAACATGCACATTCCGAAGTTATAGGAATGCAACCAGAAGGAAATTGGATTACTAGAGCTCCTAGTTTAAGAGCTAAGAAAATTCTTTTGGCGAAGGTGCAAGATGAGGCTGGACACGGTTTGTATTTATACAGTGCAACCGAAACCTTAGGTATTACCAGAGATGAGCTTATAGAAAAGCTTCACCAAGGTAAAGCTAAGTATGCTAGTATTTTTAACTATCCTGCACTTACATGGGCAGACATGGGTGCTATTGGCTGGTTGGTAGATGGTGCAGCGATTACCAATCAGGTATCGCTTCAAAAAACCTCTTACGGACCCTATGCCAGAGCAATGGTAAAGATTTGTAAAGAAGAAAGTTTCCACCAACGTCAAGGCTACGAAATCATGGCTACTATGGCTTCTGGAACTACAGAGCAAAGAGAGATGGCTCAGGATGCATTGAATCGTTTTTGGTGGCCTTCATTAATGATGTTTGGTCCTCACGATAGCGATTCTCCAAGATCTGGAAACGCTATGAAATGGAAAATTAAAAGAGAATCTAACGATGTATTGAGAAAGCGTTTTGTCGATAAAACTGTTTCTCAGGCAGAGTTAATAGGACTTACTATTCCAGATAAAGATTTAAAGTGGAACGAAGAAGAGAAGTCTTACGATTTTGGTGAGATCGATTGGGATGAGTTTTGGGCAGTTATAAAGGGCGGTGGCCCTTGTAATATCAAACGCTTAAAACACCACAAAAAAGCACATACCGATGGCGAATGGGTTCGTAAAGCTGCAGCAGCTTATGCCCAAAAACAATCAAAGAAATAAAAGATGAGCGAAGTAAAAGATACGCAAGGGCAATTGTGGGAAGTATTTATTCAAACTAAAAAGGGGCTTCCTTTTAAGCATTTTGGTTCGGTACATGCTTACGACAAAGAAATGGCCATTCAGAATGCACGCGATTTATATACGCGTAGAGCCGAAGGTAGAGGTATGTGGGTAGTTCCTGCAGATGCTATCGTTGCTGTAGATTCTGCAGACGATGCTAGCTTTTTCCATCCTTCAGACGATAAAGTATATCGTCATCCTACTTTTTATGAACTTCCCGATGGGCTAAAAAACATGTAAGGATGGATAATTTAAATTTATCTAAATTTTGCATCAGACTAGGTGACCACTGTTTAATTATGGCTCACCGCCAGTCTGAATTGTGTAGTAACGGTCCTTTTTTAGAAGAAGACATCGCGCAAATAAATCTAGGTTTAGACTTACTTGGCCAGGCTGAAGCATTGTTAATTTATGGTGCTAAATTAGAAGGTGGTTCTCGTACAGCAGATGATATTGCTTTTAGAAGGCCAGAGCGTGAGTTTTATAATTTCATGCTTACTGAACAACCTAATACAGACTTCGCTTTTGTAATTGTTCGTCAGTATATTATGTCTTTATACTTATTAAAAACCTACCAGGTTTTAGCTAAGGTAGAAGATGAAACTCTTTCGGGAATTGCACTTAAAGCATTAAAAGAATTAACCTATCACGAACGTCATTTCTCAATGTGGTTAAAACGCCTTGGCGATGGTACAGAAGAGAGTCACGAACGTGCACAAACAGCAATTAATGAATTGTGGATGTTTGTAGGTGAGTTATACGAAGAAGATGAAATAGACTTGATGGCTCAAAAAGCTTTTTATGCTCCTACAGGTATAGAGATGAAAGCTTTCTTGATGGAACATATTACAGCTAGATTTACCGAATCGACTCTTACTACACCAAAAGATATCTATATGACTACCGGAAGTAAAAAAGGGATTCATACAGAATATTTAGGGTATTTACTTACCGAGATGCAATACTTGCAAAGGGCTTACCCCGATGCTAAGTGGTAGCAATATACTATGATCGACTTAAGTCCTAAAGAAAAGGTATATCAGCTTTTAGCTGAGGTTCCAGATCCTGAAATCCCTGTGGTAAACATCATAGAAATGGGGATGATTAGAGATGTAGAAATACATTATGATGGAGTAGAGGTTTTTCTTTGTCCTACTTATAGTGGCTGTCCTGCAATGGATATGATAGACTCTATGGTGAAGGAGAAATTAGCCGAAAATGGTTTTGTTAATACGGTGGTTACCCTAGTATATAAACCCGCTTGGACTACAGATTGGATGAATGATGAAACCAAAGAGAAATTGAGGGTTTTTGGTATTGCTCCTCCTGTGGGAAAAGCAAGTTCTAAAAAGGGAATGTTAAACGAGGAAGATGTAGCTTGCCCACAGTGTAAGTCTACCAATACTGAAATTAAAAGTATGTTTGGTTCTACAGCGTGTAAGTCTCTTTATACGTGTACCGATTGTTTAGAGCCCTTCGATTACTTTAAGTGTATTTAATCAAATTAAAGATTCAAATTTTCTTAATTAACTGGTAGTTATATATAATATTATCAAATGCTTCTAGTCAAAATCTAGAAGCATTTGTTTTTTTTGACGGCATTCAAAAGAGATTTTTTATAATGGCAGTAGATATTTAATAAGATTGGGAAGCTCCGATTTTATGAGGAGATCACACAACCGCATTTATCATATACAAGAGTAGGAGAAATCTATTTTGTAAGCCTTGATTTTTGCGTTCTTTTTGATCAAGCAAAAAGGACTACACAAATGTTTTTAATACAGCTAACACAGATAAATTAATTGCAAAGCCCAAAAAAAATGCCCTCGAATTTCGAGGGCATTTTTTGTATACTATAAATAGTACTTATATTCCAACTGTAGGAGCAGCAGCACTTGTAACAGTTAATTGGTTTATGTCTCTATCGAATAAGTATAAACCAGCTTTATCGCTTCCAATAAGTTTTAGCTTATCTAAAATAGTACGTGCTAAAGCCTCTTCTTCAATTTGTTCGGATACATACCATTGTAAGAAATTCTGTGTGGTATAATCTCTGTTTTCTAAACAACTATGTACCAGTTCATTTATTAAACGAGTAACTTCAACTTCATGATCTAAGAAGTCTTGGAAAACGTGAGTTAAACAATCAAAAACTTTTAAGGGTTCTTTTAATGCACAAATGTGTGCTTTACCACCTCTTTCGTTTACGTATTTAACCAATTTAAGCATATGCTGTCTTTCTTCGTCAGACTGACCATAGAAAAAGTTTGAAACCCCTTCATAACCATGCGTGTCAGCCCATGAAGCCATCGACAAATATAAATTTGATGAATTTGCTTCTGCAGCAATTTGCATATTTAAGGCTGCTTCAATTTTTTTATTTATCATAATAGGTAGGTTTAATAAGGGTCAATTTAGTAAATGTTTTCTTTTCTCCGAATTCTAAATGTGATTCTTGTTTAGACTAGATAAAAGGAATTTATCGCAAGTCGATTATTTCAAAATCAACATAGTCCGTTTCCTTGAAAATAAACGCCTCATCAGAAATGATGCTCGGAGCAAAATTATTGATGATGTATTCCGATTCGGTAGCATTTTTACCAAATTGTTTTAAATTCTTAATTTGATTTACCGAAGTATCGATAAGTAACTCAATTTTTATATAATCTACATCAGCTGGATTTTCAGGAAGTAGCTCTATAATTTGTAGGTTTCCTACCTTGTCTTGCAGCTGATACATAAAACCTGTTTCGTACATTTTTAATAGATTAGAAGGGGTGAGGGCATTCTCATCTTCTAAATCTATTTCTGCTATTTGTATTTCTTCGTCATCTGTTAAAATAGTCCATACATTTTCGCCGTCGCTCATCTGCGATAATCCCATAAAAGAAAGTAAATACTGATCTTTCTTAAGGGTTAATTCGCCCATGCTAGAGTCAGAAATATTCTCTTCTTTATTGGTGAGTTTATACTCAAATACAATATGTATAGCTTCCATAGCATCTGTAGCAGCACTTACCTTGTCTAAAATAACTTTTGCTTCTGGACTGCTAGTTATTTGTGCGAATGTACTTAGCTGTGTAGCAAATAAACTTACTACTAATAAGAAAATCTTCATTAATGGATTTTTTTGTTCTGTTGCAAAATTACTAAATTATTGATGGTTTTACATTGCTTAGCTATGCTAAAAGATGTTAATTTTTTTATCGTTTTATGATGTTTGAATTTTCAATACCATTAACCTAATGAATGAAATTTATCACGTATTAATTACTAGGTACAAACAAATCTTATTCTATAGTATTGTACTACCTTTGCCGCAACTAAAAAAGCGGCATTTTGAATAGTTTTAAAGAATTAGGCATACAGAAGGATTTTGTACAAGCATTAGAGGGTTTAAATATCACTAAACCTTCAGAAATACAAAACCTTGCAATTCCATTATTGTTGGCTACAAAGACCGATTTAATCGCTCAAGCGCAAACAGGTACTGGGAAAACTGCCGCTTTTGGTTTGCCATTACTTCAAATGGTTGATGCTGAGAGAAAAGAAATTCAAGCCATTGTTCTTTGTCCTACTCGCGAGTTAGGACAGCAAATTGCCAAACAACTATTTAGATTTACTAAATTCTCTGATAAGATTTTCACCGAAGCAGTTTATGGTGGAGAGAAAATTGATCGTCAGATAAGCGCCCTTAGAAGACCTACACATATTGTGGTTGCTACTCCTGGACGTTTAATAGATCTACTAAAACGTAAAGCTTTAAGCTTGAGTAAGGTGCAAACTGTTGTTTTAGACGAAGCTGATGAAATGCTTAGTATGGGTTTCAAAAAGGAACTAAATCAGATTTTAGAATTTGTTCCTGAAGATGCTAATAAATGGTTGTTTTCTGCTACAATGCCACATGCCATTAAAGAAATTATTAGCGAACACCTTGCTGCTGATGCACCTAGAATTGAAACGAGTGGAAAGTCAAGAGTAAACGAAAATATTCAACACAAGTATTTTGTTTGCGACGATGATGAAAAACTACATGTTTTGTTGCAATTCCTTAAAACACAACACAAAAATCGTGGAATCGTTTTTTGCAAAACCAAAAAAGCCACACAAAATTTAGCAAAACAATTAATTGCTAAAAATATATCTACCGATGCTATTCACGGTGATTTATACCAAAAAGAACGCGATAAGGTTATGCGTGCTTTTAAAAATGAAAATCTACAATTAATAGTTGCTACCGATATTGCCGCAAGAGGACTGGATATTAGCGAACTCGCTTATGTTGTACACTACGAGCTTCCTGAAAGTGAGGAATACTACACACACAGAAGTGGGCGTACTGCAAGAGCTGGTAGAGAAGGATTGTCTATGGCTTTTGTAAATACCTTTGAGCGTAAAAAACTATTAACCTACGAGCAGAGCTTGAACATAACTTTCGAGAGAGTACGTTAAGATTGTTTTTAATTTGTCACATTGAACACCAATTTGATGTTTAAGCGGTAATTCTAAATTGTACAGAACCTACGCAAACAACTAAGCAAGCTATTTGCTATTTAAAGCATTACGGTATCTTTAATTACTATTTAGTTATTTATAACGTAAATAAGTCCTGTGTCCTTGTTTCTTAAATCAATTCCCCCTTCGAGTACAGACTTTAAGTTCAACAAGTAAAATGTCCAGCCAGAAGCGCATCCAAGTCTTATGTTTTTTTTCGAACTGTTATCTATTGGTATATCAGATTGTGATAGCTCTACAAGAGTTTGTTCTTTTTCTTTAGAGAATCGAACTTGAACTTTGCAATTACCAGCGAATGTAAATTCTAAATAATCTATACCGTTTACTTCTTTTACAATTCCTTCTTCATAGTGATTCTGTGCAAACCAACTCCAATTATAGGTAGTTTCAGAATTGATGTTTTCGGACACTGAAATTTCTTTTCCGTCTTTTGATTTAAAACGAGCTTTTGACAAAAACCATTTTTCCAGCTCTTCACTTTTTGTCCAAGCATTGTACACTGACTTTAAATCGGTGTTAATATAAATTTGTTTTGAAAATTGTGTCCAATCAAATTTATCCATCCTATTTTGTTGTCTATGAGTAGTAATAGAGTTTAATGAACATTATGATCATTTAGCTCCATGTTTAAATTTTATTTCAATCTAATTCTTTACCTCAAATATGATGTCTTTCGTTATTTTTATTCAAATTTTTTATCAATGAATTTTGAGTTCAATAGTCTAGCAACAGCCATGTAATTTGGTTTAAAATATATTTTGTCTCCTATGCTATATTTCTTTTCCCCATCTTTTGTGGTATTTGTACCAATATCAACAACTAGCATATCGGAGGTTATTCCAACATATTCTAAATTCCCGTCTATAAATTCAATATCGTTTTGATCTACATCTAATAACCCAAAGTCTAAAATAGCTTTAATTGAAGTTTGATTAACATCCTCTTCTTTAAAGTCTGCAGTTTGCCCAATATTGGCATGACTAATTACGCCATCAGGAACAATTTTCTTTTCTTCAAGCTCAATTATATTGGCGCAAAATTCAAACGTATCTACTGACAGTTCTTTAAACTGTTTATTCTCTAATGGGCTGGTTCCAAAAAAAACGGCTTCACCAACACGGAAATGGTTAATATCTTT
>TARA_B110000967_G_scaffold139250_1_pt1 | contig 29416 bp, 25 predicted proteins | sample TARA_B110000967 | Tara Oceans TARA_B110000967 (sample SAMEA4397903) | marine metagenome | biome: Polar Biome; feature: [DCM] deep chlorophyll maximum layer (ENVO:01000326); material: water (ENVO:00002006), including particulate matter (ENVO:01000060) such as... | depth 35 m
TCTCTTTTGGGTGGAAACTTATTTTAAGGGCTTGTATCTTGAGTTTCTTTTGATGTTTGCAAAAATGCATTATCGACCAAAAGGAACATTAAAAAGAAATGGAATTTCTGATGTTTTGGGTAAAAAAAAAGCACTTCTATTTAGAAGTGCTTTTGGAGCCGATGGAGGGACTCGAACCCACGACCTGCTGATTACAAATCAGCTGCTCTAGCCAGCTGAGCTACATCGGCTTTTGTAGTCTGTATCATTGTTACAGAGGGGCAAATGTATCTATTTTAGATGTATTACACAATGAAAATATCAGAATATATTTGTTTTTTTAGAGGTTTGTTTTGTGGTTGTTTCAAACGTATAAATTGTATTTTTCAAATTCCACAAAAAAACAGCAACTTTTGTGGTTGCTGTTTTTTACAAGTTCTTTGTGAAATTGTCTAAAAAAAAACGATTTAAATTTCGTCTTCAATTTCAGTACAGATCTCATCTAGGTCGTAACTGTCGATCAATTCCTCTATTTTACTACCCAAGATCGCTTCTGTAGTTCTAGTTGTTTCGTAAAAGAATTGGAATTGGTAGTTTGTGTTAGGGTCCAATTTAGGAGAATTGTTCAGTTCACCAGCAACGACTTTTCCATAAGGATAGAACCTATTTTCAGCAATCGATTTGTAGTAGATAGGTGTCTCATCTAAGGCAATACTTATCGAAGGGCACGTAATGCTCATCGGAATGACATAAGATGCAGTTTGTGTAACACCCAATTCAAAAGTTGGATTAACCATACCACATATGATTTCTTGATTCAAAACATCTTTCCCTTTGTTGATGACAGTTAAGCTGTAAATACGGTCATTTTTTGGATGGAATTGAATTGTGGTTTCTTCTCCATTGAACAAAGTAACATTCGAAGAACTTTTGATATTTCCGTCTTCTTTTAATGTAATTCGATATACATCAGCCGCCATGTTATTGGAAAAAGTCAAAGTTGTAAGGTCTTCTGAACAAAATGCAGATTGGTAAAGTTTGATAGCAATAAAATACAAACCGTTTAAAAATGCTTCAAATTGCAATTGTGTAAATGCATTGCTCCCGGCGGATCTATTTGCTACATTGCTCACTAAACTGGCAATAGGAATTGCTGTGTTGCTTCCTTTTTCAACGAAAAACACTTGGTATTCTTGTCCATCGTCCGGAATGGAAACGCTCACTTTTGCTGGTGTATCTTCAGAAATATTTACAGGGGTTCCGTCTAGTGTTGTGTCAAACGAAAATACTGTAAAGGGTTCTAAAGTAGCTTCTTCATCATCTCCGCTTGCCGGTATTGTGATTCCTTCAATTTCTTCCTTCACACTGTATCCGGTCTCATTATCTACGATTTCTGTTTGGAGTTCATAGGTTTCAATGTTCATAATGAGATCACTTCCTTCCATTGGTTCTCCATTGTCGTTTTCAAACGAAGAGCCAGCTTCTAATACGATTTTTACTAATTCTTCGGTTTCGTCAGAGGACGTTACAGATACTTCAATATCAGTTGTTGTTTCGTCATCAGAAAGTGCTCCTGTTTCTTCTACAATCTGAATAGTTTCAGGCAAATCATCAATTTTCACTAGGTTGATATTGATGCTTTCAGAACCCGAACCGTCAAAGGTCAATATTTTTGTTTTGGATAGGTAACCTTCTGCTTCCAATTTTATTGAAGCATGGGTTGGATTTTCAGGACTTGGTTCCATTCCTTTTTTCAACCCAATCACAATTTTACCTTTGTCAAACGCGAAACTTGAAGATCCGTCTGAGGTATAAATGTCGGAAGCGGCATCTCCGGAAATAGACATTTTAATGCCGAGAACCTCTAGCTCACTGTTGGTAGCATTGTTGATTTGAATTTCTTTTTTATTGTCGACAGCATCAGGTGTCACAGTAATTCTAAAGTCGTCTTTCAAACTCGTAATTTTGTCTAAATTACAAGATGTAACTCCTATGAATAGGAGGGTGCATATTAATTTGTTGATTGTTTTCATTATTTTGGGATATTGATTATATAGAATAGGATAGTCTTAGAGAGAGATAGGGCCTGTACTTTAATTCAGAAAAGCTGTCTTGTAGCAAGGTTTCTTGGTTTTTGGTGTTTTCGATGATTCCGGTAGCATCCAATGACACCTCAGGAGCCCCAGAAAAGTAAGTGCCTAATTCCACACCAAAACCAAATTTCGAATTGGGTACGGCACGTCCAAAAGCGATTCCTGCATAAGGAGAGATTTGTTGCCATTTGTTATCGATGGTAATTTCACCAACTTGATCAGGTGTAAAATCTACTTCTCCAATGGTCACTTTTTCATCAAAAGAAAGGTTCATGTTCAATGAGTTGTCCGTAAAATACCCCACACCTCCAATGAGTCGAAAAGAAGAGTTGAAAGGGTAATAGCTAAATACAATATCGATGTTTTTAAAATCAACTGTTGCATCGATTAATACATTTTGTCCATCGATTTCTTCTTCCATTTCTTCCATGGAATAGGCCAGTATGTTGAACCGAGAAGAGACAGAAAAACGATCGTTGATTTTGTAAGAGTAGTCGACTGCGAATCCAGAACCAGCGCCTATACCTATGGCGTGTTGGTTAGATGAAGTGGACGCTGCTTGTTCTTGTGTTTTTTGGGCGGTTATTCCGAATGACAATGTCAATAAGAATAATAGCATCGCATGTTTTTTCATGTCAAGTGTTTTAGGGTAAATGGGTTAGTGCTTAATCTTTTCTAAGGGTTTAACAAAAAGGCAGAAAACCCTACAAAAGTAGACTTGCAAAAAAAAACAGAAAAAAGGATGTGTTTTACAGAGTTGAAGCATCGATTCTGAGGAGATTAGGGTTTTAAACTAATCTAAGGTAATAAATTTTTTTAACATTTGGTTCTTAAATCCTGTAACTTAATAAATTGTGAAAAGGAAAAAGTACCTTTGCGAGTAGTAAATCAGTTTTTTTGAATCTATATGAACAGAAATATTTCGGGGTTTTCAAAACTCTCAAAAGAAAAAAAAATAGAGTGGTTGGCTTCTAATTACTTTGAAAATCAACACCTCACAAAAGAAACGTTGAAGCGCTACTGGAACACAGATGTACAATTGCAACAATTGCATGACGATTTTATTGAGAATACCATTTCTAACTTTTACCTTCCTTATGGAGTGGCACCCAATTTTTTGATCAATGATCGAGAATACGCCATCCCCATGGTGCTTGAAGAAAGTTCCGTAGTCGCTGCAGCTTCTTTGGTGGCTAAGTTTTGGCGTTCACGTGGCGGCTTTCGAGCCACCGTATTGGGAACTGTAAAAATCGGGCAAGTGCATTTTATGTACCGAGGAGATCCCAAAACATTGCAAGCTTATTTTGAACACTGCAAACCGAATCTCCTCAAAGCTACAGAAGGCCTCACTAAAAATATGCGCAAAAGAGGTGGCGGTATTTTGGACATCGAACTGCGCTGCAAAACAGATCAATTGGCCAATTACTTTCAACTGCACGTGACCTTTGATACCAAAGATTCCATGGGAGCCAACTTTATCAACTCTTGTTTGGAAGTTATCGCCTCCACTTTTGAAAGAGAAGACATACAGGTTGTGATGAGCATCTTGTCCAACTACGTCCCGGAATGCTTGGTCAAAGCAGAAGTTTCCTGTCCGCTTACAGATTTGGTACCTGATAGTGACCCAGAAACAGCGCTTGCGTATGCCTTAAAATTTAAAAATGCGGTAGACATTGCCAATGTGGAACCCCACAGAGCGGTGACCCACAACAAAGGAATTATGAACGGTATTGACGCCTTGGTTTTGGCGACCGGCAATGATTTTAGAGCCATCGAGGCCTGTGCCCATGCTTATGCCTCAAAAGACGGTAGTTACAAAAGTTTGACTCACTGCGAAGTCAAAGACGGCCACTTTCGGTTTTGGATCGAGCTGCCTCTTGCGTTGGGGACTGTTGGGGGTTTGACTTCCTTGCATCCGATGGCTAAATTGTCGTTGCAACTCTTGCAAAACCCTTCTGCGGAAGCGCTGATGGAAATCATTGCTGTGGCGGGTTTGGCACAGAATTTTGCGGCTTTGAGGGCATTGACCACCACAGGAATTCAGAAGGGACATATGAAAATGCACCTGATGAACATTCTCAACCAACTGGGAGCCAACGAGAAGCAAAAAGAAAAACTCGTTGCTCATTTTAAAGACCAGCCGGTATCCCACAGTGCTGTTCAAGAAATGTATGAAAAATTGCAATAAAACAACAGAGGGAGAAACATGCCATTCCAGCCTGAATTCAACATCTTTCTCTACTCAAAAAAGATTTAAAATTTATTTTCACCTATGGAGCCACAAAGCTATTACAGCAACGGTAAATTGTTGATTACTGGAGAATACGCTGTCTTAGACGGCGCTTTGTCTTTGGCGTTGCCCACTAAATTTGGACAAGAATTGAACGTCTTTCAAACGGAGCATCCCAATTTGGTTTGGGAAAGTTTTACCCATACAGGAGCTTGTTGGTTTCAAACAAAATTTGACTTGGATCAGTTGGCATCGACTTCTGAAGACCCGATTGAAAATACCTTGAAACAAATTCTTTTCGCTGCCCAAAAAGCAAACCCTTCTTTTTTGAAGGAGCCATCCGGAATGAAGGTGCAGACCCGTCTCAGTTTTCCAAATAATTGGGGACTAGGAACGTCATCTACCTTGATCAACAACATCGCTGCCTGGGCCAAAGTCGACGCTTTTGAATTGTTGCAGAATTCTTTTGGAGGCAGTGGTTATGACATCGCATGTGCACAAGAAAACACACCGATTCATTACCATAGAGCGGGGGGAACTCAAAAAGCAACGCCCATTTCTTTTGAACCTGCTTTTTCTGAGCACCTGTACTTTGTTTATCTGAATCAAAAGCAAGACAGCAAAGAAGGAATTCGTTTGTACAAATCCATGGCAAAGGGCAAAGAAACACTCTGTGTTGAAATCTCTGAAATCACCAAAAAAATTAGCAAAGCGACAACATTAAATGAGTTTGAAACCCTTCTGACTTTTCATGAACAATTGATTGCAAAGGCCTTGCGGCTCACTCCTGTCAAAGAACGGTTATTTGGCGATTACTTCGGTGTCGTCAAAAGTTTGGGCGCCTGGGGAGGCGATTTTGTTTTGGCAACAGGTGACAAAACAACCCCTGCCTACTTCAAGGAGAAAGGTTACAGTACGGTTTTGACTTACAAAGAAATGATTTTGTAGTCAAAAGTTTCAAATATTAGAGTAATTTATCAAAACAGAACATGTCTAAAAATATTGTCATCATTGGAGGTGGTGCAGCGGGTTTTTTTACCGCCATTACCGCAAAAGAAAAAAACCCAGACTTGAATGTACTCCTCTTGGAAAAGGGCAAAGAAGTTTTGCAGAAAGTTAAAATTTCTGGAGGAGGCCGTTGCAATGTCACCCATGCTTGTTTTGTCCCTTCGGATTTGGTGCAATCCTATCCCAGAGGACAAAAAGAGCTGCTGGGGCCTTTTCATCAATTCATGACAGGAGATGCCATGGAGTGGTTTGAACAAAGAGGGGTTCCCTTAAAAATTGAAAAGGACAACCGTGTTTTTCCCAAATCCAACAGTTCCCAAAGCATCGTGGATTGTTTTCAGGGCCTGGTGGACAAACTTGGCATTCAAGTTTTGACCAATCACGGGGTCAATTCCGTTCAGAAAACTGACGAGGGATGGGTGATTTTTACAGAAAAAAGCACCTTTACAGCTAGTCATCTTGTCATTGCTGGAGGTAGTAGCAAACGTCTTTGGGACTTGGTTTCTGGTTTGGGGCATTCGATTGTTCCTCCCGTCCCCTCCCTGTTTACCTTTAAGATAAAAGACCCGAGATTGACTGACCTCTTAGGGACAAGTGTTCCCAACGCGACGGTCACCTTAAAAGATTCAAAATTCGAAGCCACAGGACCTTTGCTGATTACACATTGGGGATTGAGTGGTCCGGCAGTACTGAAGCTATCCGCATTTGCTGCGCGAGTTTTGGCCGAAAAAAACTACGTCTATCAAGTGCAAGTGAATTGGATTTCAAAATCATTGCAAGCCACAATCCAAGTTCTTCAAAAACTCAAAAAAGAAAGTCCCAAAAAGCAGGTAGCTTTGCGTTCCCCTTTTCCAGAAATCACCAAACGTTTGTGGGATCGATTTGTCCATACTTCTGGAATGGACACAGATATTCGCTGGGCAGATTTGACCCATAAAAAAATCGATGTTTTGGCAGCACAACTCACCCAGTGTCAATTCAGTGCAAATGGGAAAAGCACCTTTAAAGAAGAATTTGTCACTGCAGGAGGGATTGACTTGAGAGAAATCAATTTCAAAAGATTTGAAAGTAAAGTACATGACAAACTCTTTTTTGCAGGAGAAATCTTAAACATCGACGCCCTAACAGGAGGGTTTAATTTTCAAAATGCTTGGACCGGAGGGTTTCTCATCGGAAGTGCTTTGGCAACGGATTGAGGTTCTTTCAAAGTTGCTGAAAGCTTGTTAGAGCAATGTCATAGGTTCAAGCGATAGAAAATATCAAAAACGGTTGCTTTTGTATTTGCACTCCCATCTGTGTTTTGAAGGAAACTGCTCCGAAAACCTAAACTTATAGGAAGGTTGTTGAAAAAAATCGTGTCAAAAATCAATTCCGATCCAAAAGAATTTTGAGCTGTTTTTATAGTGTATCCTCTAAGTTGACTGCGATCTACAAACAAATTAGCACGGATCCGTTTGACATAGACGATTCCTCGAAAACCCCAATCGGGGTAACACAGAGGAAATTGGTAGTTGAAAGACATTTTGGTCGCTTGTTCGTTCGTGTAGCTATAATATCCACGTGCATAGGCAAACAAATCGGGAAAGCGATACTCCCCAAAAAGACCTTGTTTTTTCCACATTCCTTCCAAGTTGCTGCTGTGGTTTTTAGAAATACCGGGAAAATAAACCGAAGCTATGGAAAGAAAGCTTTCAACAGGGTTTTCGTTTGTGCTGACGGCATGGCGAATGTTTAGGAAATACCCCCATTTGGGCGCTAAATTTTGAAGAGCCGTTCGTCGGAAGTTCGCATAGGTAAGTTGACTTTCCACAGCGCCAAAGGAAAGAGATTTGTCAGTGCTCGTCACATTTTTGTCAAGAAGGTCAAAGACGGTATAGTTGGAAGTCTCGTGTTGGGCATACGAAGTACTCGCTGAAAGGGTTGTTTTGTAATTTCCGCGAATCCAGCTCAACGGCACAGCTAGTCCGATGCCGTAGGAGGTTTCAGAAAACGATTCGGATAGTGGTCGGTTTCCATAGATGGAATTAGTGTTTCTCTCCTGACGTGATCCGCGAACATGCACTTCAGTGTACTTTTTGGAATAGTGCAAACTTCCTGCGTATTCCAAGCTGTTTTCATTGTTGTTTCTTACAAGCTGAAACTGTACTGCGGTATTTTGCAAACTGTTGGACGCTTCGAGCTGAAGTCCTTCTTCTGGCCGGTTGTTGTTTCCAAGAAACAGTCCCCAACTGTGCAATTTCAATCCTTTGAAAAAACCTTTGTATGCTTTTATTTGGTGTTCGTTTTGAGGAACCGAATCTAAAAAAGGGCTTTCCATTTTCGTAGGCTGAACCTCGTATCTTTCTTGTTTATTAGGAGCTGTCACTTGAATGTTGGTAGCAGTTTTTAAATCGATGCTTGTTTTTTCCAAAGCATGTCCTCTTACGTGAAACGCACTGTAAACTAGGGAAGCTTCTTTTTCGTTAAAAGCGGGTGCGGAAGCACCGATTTTGACGGAGGTTACCTGCCGTATTTCTCGTCTTCCGTTTCGCATTAGGGCGTAAATATTGTCAATACCACTGAAGGAAGCGGAAAAAAACAGTGCCTTTTTACCCACAGAAAAAGAACCTATTGTATGGGCGGTCCAATCCGATATTTGTCGGGCCGATCTGCTGTCAAAGTCCCATTTGAAAAAAGCAATCTTTCCATTTCTTTTCGCCAGATAGAAAAGGAATTTGTCCTTTGCTCCCCATTTTGGATAGCTGAGAAAATCATTTGTTGGATTGGGAAGGGTATCTGTGATTTTTCCTGAAGTGGCATTGAGGAGCACCAATTGGTTTTGTAGTTTTTCGTCTGTGCTCACAGCGATCAGTCTGTTTCCATCGTTTGAAAATTCGGGGGAAAACAGCTTTTCGTTTGAAGTGAGTTGTTTTTTGATGCCCGTCTCCAGATCGAAGGTAATCACATTGCTGTAATTTTTATTTGCCCACCTCGGGTGTTTTTGGTAAGCGGTCCAAGCCAATTTGTTGTTTTTTGCTGATAGGTAAGGTTGGACTGCAATATCAACATTCAATAGCAACTCCTCTTTTTGATTTTCAATGCGAACCAGTTGCGCGGTTTCCCGGTAACTGCCTTTAAGACAAACGATGCTGCCGTCCATTAAAAATTGAGGAAAGGTATAGTGGGAGACTCCTTTCTTTCGGGGATTGGAAATTTTTGTAGCTGGAGTCAGCTGCAATACTGCTGCTTCCTCGGACCATTTTTTATGCAGCTGTTCGTAGGCTTCTAAATACATTTTGGGACTGCGCAAACCCGTGTGTTTTTTTAGTGCTCTTGAAAAGGGGCGTATCACGTATTTGTAACTCCCAGCATCGGCCAATACTTTTTTTCCCGTTGCGATGCCATAAGTGCTCCTCATGTGCCTGGAAATGGTATAACCAAGGGCGTATTTGTTAGGAACAAGGTCTTTGAAGGAGCCGTTTCTCGCTTTGTGGTAGTCCTGCTTTTTTCCTTCCAACAGCACCGCTCGCAATTCTTGAAAAAAGTATGGATTTCTCCCTCGGCCGTTTTGGGTGTACAAGGTTTCTGCCAACACAGCGTCTCCTTCGAGGTACCAATCAGGAATGCTTGAAAAGAGGGCAGATGCCCATCCATTTTCTCCACCAATCCAATACATCAGTCTTGTAAATCCTCGATTGGCATTTGCGTATTGCAAGGCGTGGCGGTATTCGTGAATGGTCAATAGGTCCAGCCATTCGGTGCTGCCCAAATACTTGAAGTTAGGAGGGGCTGTTCCAAACAACTCACTTCGATAGGGAGCCAATGTGACAAACCCATTTGAGACAACCTGTTGGGTTTGTAAAATCACATCGATTTTTTTGGAACGCATGCCGATGCTCTCTTTTTTGCGAGCGTGAAGGTAGTGGATGATGTCTGCAATTCTTTGAGCTTGTAGGGCTGTTCCTCTTGGAAAGACGACACGCACCTGTTCAGTGTCTATCGTTTGCCAATCGATTGAGGGATCGTGTTGGCCAAATCCTTGTGCTTTCAGGCATTGGTTTGAAAGGAGAAATGCTAGGAAAAGGAAAATTTTAAGTTTCATAGTTTTCCGGTGATTTCACGAGGTTTCTTGAGGATTTGCAAGTTCACCACGGTGGGGTTTCAAAGCGTTTCGGTAAATTTTCATGTCTACCTCATCGACCAGAATGAATGCTGCGGTGTGAAGTTCGGAGATTTCTTTGCAGTCAATTTTGTAATAGTGCAATTGCTCACGGCTCGCAAATTCTTTGAGGTGGACGCAATGGTGTTTTGCAGTTCCCAATCCGTCGGGTCCTTTGAAGTCCCAGATAAGTTTTAAGATTCTATTCAAAACAGTGGTTTTTTAAGCGTACCGACATAAATTAATAAGTCCCCACTTTCGAAAGAAATATGGACTTTGTCTTCGATGGCTTTGTTGCGGGTGCCAATTCTTTTTCCAAAAGTAAGCGTTTCTTCTTGCAAGGGATAGGCCAGTCCTTTAGTGAAAATTTTGTGGACAGTAGGAAAGGGAATTAAGGAGATTGTTTTGCCTTTTACCGCCTTCAACTCCAGTGTTTTTTCGCTAAAAAAATAGCTGCCAAAATCGTCAAAAAAAGTAATGTTCAAAAGGTCTTTCCATTGAATAGCAGTGCTGATATTTCCCAAAAAGTGATCGTGTTCTTTTCCACTTGCCCCATAGACATCGATGTTTAGAAAACCGCGATCTTTGAGAAGAGCAAGTGCTTTGTCAAAATCTGTAAGGTTTTGATCAGGTCTGTGAACGGTCTCTATGGCAGCGGGAATGGCCCCGATGGAATCAAAATCACCGACCACCAAGTCGGGAGCAATGTCTTTAGATTTTAGGACATTGTAGGCTCCGTCAGCAGCACAAATAAATTGGTAGCTACCTAGGTCTGGTAACAGGGAAGGTTCGGCACCGTTCAACAAAAGAAAGGCCTTTCTGTTTTTCATAGCAACAAAAATAACCAAAAAGAAGTTTGGAAAAGGTCTTGGATCCAAAAAAGATGTTCGCTTTGGAGGCAATGCTATTTCCACAAAACAAGTATCTTTGCATAAAAAGATACGGATTTGACAACAAACGACTTTATCGCGCAAGCCTATGGACCACTTCCTTTAGAAGGTTCTGTCACATGGAAAACACCAAGCAACATTGCATTGGTTAAATATTGGGGAAAGAGAAACCCTCAATTGCCAGAAAATCCTTCCATCAGTTTCACGTTGGATAATTGCCATACTCTTACCACAGTTGCTTATCAAAAAAAGGAAGTAGCTGATTCCGGTTTTTCTTTTGATATTTTTTTTGAAGGTGTTTTGAACGAAGCTTTCAAACCCAAAATTGAAAAATTCCTTGAAAGAATCCAAGACTATGTTTCTTTTGTCAAGGACTACCATTTTACGATTACTTCTGAAAATTCATTTCCACACAGCAGTGGCATCGCTTCCTCAGCAAGTGGTATGAGTGCTTTGTCTATGTGTTTGATGAGTATTGAAAAGGAATTGCTCCCCGATATGGAAAGCGCTTATTTCTATCAAAAGGGCTCTTTTTTGGCGCGTTTGGGATCGGGAAGTGCGTGTAGGAGTGTCAAAGGTCGATTGGTTGTTTGGGGTGAACATCCTGAAATTTCGGAAAGTTCAGACCTTTATGGCGTCCCTTTTATAGACGAGATTGCACCTGTTTTTTTCGATTACCAAGACACGATTTTGCTGGTAGACAAAGGAGAGAAGCAAGTAAGTAGTACGGTAGGTCACGAGTTGATGCACGGGCATCCTTTTGCGGAAAAACGCTTTCAGCAAGCAACGGCAAATCTTTCGAAACTCAAAACCATCTTGAAATCTGGCAACCTTTCTGAATTTGTCGCTTTGGTCGAAAGCGAAGCCTTGACCTTGCATGCGATGATGATGACTAGCCATCCTTATTTCATTTTGATGAAGCCCAATACGCTTGAGATTCTCACTAAAATTTGGGCGTTTCGTGCTGCGACCGATTCCCAAGTTTGTTTTACTTTGGATGCAGGGGCCAATGTGCATTTGTTGTACCCAAAACATGAGTTAGAAACCGTGCGACAATTCATCAAAGACGAGTTGCTCGAGTTTTGTCAAAATAGCCACGCAATCCATGACGAAGTCGGAAACGGGGCACAGCAAATGGATTTGTCAAACTAAAATTTATTGGAAATGCCTCGTGCGAATTGTGTTAGTGACTTGTTGATTTTTAAGGCGGGTTTCAGGCCATTTAAAAATGTGTATCTTTGTAAGGTTATCTGAAAAACCCATTGGATGAAAGGACCTTTGTTTTACGCGAAAATACTCTTGTTTGGAGAATACGGAATCATCAAGGACTCGAAAGGCTTGGCGATTCCTTACAGCCACTACCAAGGGGCTTTGAAAATTGCAGATCAAACTAGTGCTTCCCAGAAAAAGTCCAACAAAAATCTTTTTAAATTTCACGCCTATCTCTCCACCTTGGAGACGGATTTGTTGCAGTTCAACCTCGCCTCTTTTGCTGAGGACATATCCAAAGGTATGTTTTTTGATTCGAGCATTCCCCAGGGATATGGGGTCGGAAGTTCAGGTGCCTTGGTAGCGGCTGTCTACGACAAATACGCTTTTGATAAAATCACCGTACTGGAAAATTTAACCAAAGAAAAATTGCTGCATTTGAAGGCTGTTTTTTCTTTGATGGAGTCTTTTTTTCACGGAATGAGTTCTGGGTTAGATCCTTTGAACAGTTATTTGAGTTTGCCCATTTTGATCAATTCCAAAGACCATATTGAGGCAACCGGCATTCCTTATCAAAAACAAGGAAAGGCAGCTGTTTTTCTGTTGGATTCTAAAATTATTGGAGAAACAGAGCCGATGGTCACCTTGTTTATGAATAAGATGAAGCAAGAAGGTTTCCGAAAAATGTTTAGTGAAGAGTTTGCAAGACACACCGATTCATGCATCGACAACTTCCTTCACGGAGATGTGAAATCGCTGTTTGGAAATATGAAACAACTCTCAAAAGTAGTGTTGGAAAATTTCAAACCGATGATTCCGTCTGCTTTCCACAAGTTGTGGAAACAAGGGATAGACAGCAACGACTACTATTTAAAGCTCTGTGGATCCGGTGGCGGCGGCTATATTTTGGGCTTTGCCAAAGATTACGAAAAAGCAAAACACCAACTCAAAGATTACCAATTGGAATTGGTTTACAGATTCTAGAATGAATTTTTGGAGCTCATTGTTCGACAAGTCATCTAAAAGACCCATTGCCTATCCGCTTCTCGGTCTTTTTTCAGTAATGCGTGGGTATAATATTTTAATTGTTGTCCTCGCCCAATATCTAGCTTCCATTTTTATTTTCAACCCTGGGCAACCCTTGTTGGCTACTGTTTTGGATTTTCATCTTTTTTTGACGGTACTCGCTTCGAGTTTGGTCATTGCTGCAGGGTACATCATCAATCATTTTTACGACGTCGAGGTTGACCGCATCAACAAACCAATCAAATCAAGAATAGACAATCTGGTGAGTCAAAAGACCAAGCTCACCATTTATTTTATATTGAATGCCGTGGGGGTTTTGATGGGCTTTTTTGTCTCTTGGCGCGCCGCAGTTTTTTTTTCGGTCTATATTTTTTTAATTTGGCTCTATTCTCACAAATTTAAAAAGAGACCCATCTCAGGTTTGTTGTTTGCTTCCTTGCTAGCGATACTTCCTTTTTTTGTCATTTTTGTATACCACAAAAATACCTCTAGAGTGATTTTTATTCACGCAATCTTCCTCTTTTGTATTCTCCTCATTCGCGAGTTGGTCAAAGATTTGGAAAATATCAAGGGTGCCTTTGTCCACAATTACCAGTCGATTCCTGTGACCTATGGCGAACACCGAACAAAAGTCCTCATCACTGCAATTGCTTTGATGGCTTTGTACCCTGTTTATTTGTTGTGGGGGTATCCAGAAATTGGCTTGATGCAATACTATTTTTACCTTGTTTTTGTGGCGTTTCTTTGTTTGGTTTTTCTTTTATGGAAAGCCCAATCCAAACGCTCCTACAATTGGTTGCACAACCTCTTGAAAATTCTATTGGTCTTGGGGGTTTTTAGTTTGGCGCTGATAGATACTTCTGTTTTGATTGCACGCATTTTAAACAAATTGTAGTCTTTTTTCTTTTGCACACCCCTTTGAAAAGTCGGAAGAATAAGATTGCTTGGTCCAAGGCAGGAGATTGACAATTTTAAAGCGTAGTTTTGCAAAAAAATTTAATTCAATTTCAAAATGAGTACAGAAAAAAACTCGTCGCGAGGACGACAACAAGGTTCTAAAAAACCAGCATCGAATAGAAAGACATTTGAATCCCGTGATCCGAATTCGAAAGCAACACCCAAAAGGCGTGCGGAAAAATTTCAAAAAAAGACTCCTGTTCAAAAACAGTTGAAAACCGATGCGGATGGCATTCGACTGAACAAATACATTTCCAATTCAGGAATATGTTCGCGCAGAGAGGCCGATGTACTGATCGCCGCGGGAAGTGCGATGGTCAACGGAAAAGTCATTACTGAGATGGGCTTTAAAGTGCTATTGACCGACGAAGTTCGTTTTGACGGTTCTTTGATCAATCCCGAGACCAAACGCTATGTCCTCTTGAACAAACCCAAAAATTACATCACCACAATGGATGACGAAAGAGGTCGTAAAACCGTGATGGAATTAGTGCAAATGGCTGCTAAAGAACGCATTTATCCCGTAGGACGTTTGGACAGAAACACAACTGGATTGTTGTTGTTTACCAACGATGGAGAATTGGCAAAAAAATTGACGCATCCCAAGTACAATGTGCGCAAATTGTACCACGCCTCTTTGGACCGTAAATTTTCTTTAAAAGATTTACAGACCTTAGCTTCAGGTGATTTCTCAGTAGAAGGAAAAAAAGTTTTTATCGACGATGTCGCTTTTGTACAGGGAGAGTCTAAAACCGAAGTGGGGATAGAGATTCATTCGGGGAGAAATCGGATTGTCCGAAAGATATTTGAGTCTTTGGGTTACAAAGTCGTCAAACTGGACCGAGTTATTTTTGCGGGTATGACCAAAAAAAATATTCAAAGAGGACATTGGAGGCATTTGACAGATCTAGAGATCAACAACCTGAAAATGATATAGACAGGAATCAAATAAAAAAAGTCGTTCCCATTGGGAACGACTTTTTTTATGTTTTTTTTTCATTCTATTAGGACTTGTTTATTCCTTGATGGCCTGTAGCATTTCTCTTTTTCCTGGAGGACCTGGCAATCGGGTGACTTTAAACCCCACAGCTTGCATGGCCCTTCTGACACTTCCTTTTGCTGAATAGGTTACCAAAACGCCGTTTTTTTTCATTGAGGCGTACATTTTTTGGAAGATTTCTTCGGTCCATAATTCGGGTTGAACACGGGCTCCAAAAGCATCGAAATACACCAAGTCAAAGGCGTCGATGTCGGATATATCTTTGATCAGCTGTTGTCTTTTAGTCAAAAAGAAATTGTCGTGAACTTGCTGTTTTTCGTTCCATGGAAACAGGTGCATTTCTTCAAACTTGTGAGCGTAATTTCGAGATTCTAATTCCGACACGTAGTTCAATTGCAAAATTTCGTCTTCTTGAATTGGATAGGCTTCCACACCTATATAATCAATGCGAAGGTTTTTTTTGGCAGCTTCCAACAAGGTGATATAGCAATTCAAACCCGTTCCAAAACCAATTTCCAATACGGAAAGGTCGGGGCTTTTGTGCGCCTCCAAGCCGTTTTTGATAAAAACATGGTAGGCTTCTTGGATGGCTCCGTGTTTGGAATGGTACTGCTCGTTCCAGTCGGGCATATGAATGGTGGTAGAGCCGTCCGCGGTAATGATGATTTCTCTTTTCAAAATAAATAGCTAAAAACTGGAACAAAGATATTCAAAGGTTTTGGCTTTCGGGGGATTTGTTCGTGATAATTCCAATAAGTATCGCTTTAGGGTCTTTGCCAACGAGTTGTTTTTTGATGGAGCCTTATTTTTCAAAGGAGAACGAGACTTGCTCGAGAAATTAGCCAAAGAACCTTTACTTTTTTAGAATAATAAATGTTATTTTTGTATTCTTATTTCTCTTAACCTTTCGGATCATGAGTACTGATATAAATACATCCATAGACATACAAAAGACAACGAAGTCAAAGATTTCACAAATTGATTTCAGTAACCTCTCCTTTGGAGATGTCTTTACCGACCACATGTTGGAATGCGATTTCAAAGATGGGCAATGGCAAACGGTTAAGATCCGTCCATACGGACCCATCTCTTTAGATCCATCTGCAAAAGTTTTTCATTATGGACAGGCAATTTTTGAAGGAATGAAAGCCTACAAAGGGGAAGACGATTCTATTTGGTTGTTTCGACCTGAGGAGAACCATGCACGCTTGAACAAATCTGCAGTACGTCTAGCGATTCCAGAATTTCCAAAAGAGTTGTTTTTTGACGGTTTAGAAACCTTGTTGAACTTGGACAAAGATTGGATTCAAAAAGAAGAAGGCAGTTCCTTGTACATCCGTCCTTTTGTAATCGCTACAGAAGCTGGAGTTTCCGCAAGCCCTGCCCAAGAGTACAAATTGATGATTCTCTGTTCTCCTGCCCAATCCTATTACAGTGGAGAAGTGCGCGTTTTGTTTGCGGACACCTACAGCCGTTCGGCGAGTGGAGGTGTTGGTTTTGCCAAATGTGCAGGAAATTATGCAGGACAGTTTTATCCGACCAAATTGGCCAATGATGCCGGCTACCAACAAGTAGTTTGGACGGATGCAAGTACACATGAAAACCTAGAAGAAGCAGGAACGATGAATGTTTTCTTCCGAATTGGCGACACCTTGTTAACAGCCCCCACTTCAGATCGAATTTTAGATGGGGTTACTCGCAAAAGTGTTTTGGCCATTGCAGAAGACGAAGGAATCACCGTAACAGTGAGAACCATTACAGTCTATGAAATTGAGGAAGCTGCTAAAAACGGCACGCTCTTGGAGATGTTTGGAGCGGGAACTGCAGCTGTCATCAATCCAATCACAGGATTTCGTTTTCAAGATGTCGATTATGAGTTGCCCAAATTAACAAAAAGTTACGCGGCTCATTTTAAAGAGAGAATTACCGGGATTCAAACAAAAAAATCGAAAGATACATTTGGATGGACCTACAAGGTTCGGAACCTCTAAAGCTTGAAACACCCTTCCTTTATTAGGCTGTCGGCAAGCTCCTTTTTATATTAAGAACACAAGCAACGCACGTATGAACACATTAGAGTACGCAAAAAACACCCTCAATTCAAAAGGCTACTTGGAGGTGGAAGCCCCTAAAAACATTGATTATGTCAAAGAAATCAATGCTTTAAGGAAAGAAAAAAAAGCGGTGATTTTGGCCCATTACTACCAAGAAAAAGCCATTCAAGACATTGCTGATTTTGTTGGGGATAGCTTGGCTTTGGCACAAGAAGCTGCCAAGACAGATGCTGAAATTATTGTGTTTGCAGGGGTGCATTTTATGGCAGAAACTGCTAAAATACTCAATCCAAACAAAAAAGTATTGTTGCCCGATTTAAAGGCAGGTTGTTCCTTGGCAGACTCTTGTCCTCCTGAACAGTTCAAAGCATTTACGGAAGCACATCCAGATCACAAAGTGGTCACCTATATCAATTGTTCCGCGGAGATCAAAACCCTAAGCGACGTGGTCTGTACCTCTTCCAATGCGGTAAAAATCATCAACTCTTTTCCGGCAACTCAAAAACTAATTTTTGCACCCGATAAGAATCTTGGTGATTATTTAAACAAACTGACGGGCAGAAACATGCTGTTGTGGGAAGGTGCGTGCATGGTACACGAAGCTTTTTCTATTGAGAAATTGTTGGATTTGTACAAACAACACCCCGACGCAGAAATCATTGCACACCCAGAATCGCCCGCTCACATTCTAAAAACAGCCGCTTACATTGGTTCCACTTCGGGCTTGTTAAAATACGCTCGAGAAAGTAAAAAAGAGAAATTTATTGTCGCGACAGAAGCAGGCATCCTTCATGAAATGATCAAACAAGTTCCTGAAAAAACATTGATTCCTGCACCTTCAGAAGAAGACAATACCTGTGCGTGTAGTGAATGCGGTTATATGAAACTGAATACCTTGAAAAAGCTGTACACCTGTATGAAATACGAACTGCCAGCTGTAGACATAGATCCTGTGATGGCTGAAAAAGCTTTGTTGCCAATCGAGCGCATGTTGGCCTTGTCTTAACAGACGTTGAATATTTACTTTTAAAGACGCATTTACCCTCATGATTGAAACCGATTACCTTGTTGTTGGCTCTGGAATAGCTGGGCTTACCTATGCACTCAAAGTGGCACACCACGATACGAGTCGAAAAGTCGTCATTGTCACAAAAGCAGATAAAAGCGAGTCCAACACGAAGTATGCACAAGGAGGTATCGCTACGGTCTATGACACCGATGCAGACTCTTTTGAGCAACACATTCAAGATACTTTGATTGCGGGTGACGGACTTTGTAAGGAAGAAGTGGTTCGAATGGTGGTCGAAGAAGGTCCTGCGCGTTTGAAAGAATTGATAGCTTGGGGGGTGCAGTTTGATGAAAACAACATCGGTGACTTTGATTTGGGAAAAGAAGGTGGGCATTCTCAAAATCGAATCTTGCACCACAAAGATATTACGGGCTATGAAATCGAAAGAGCCTTGTTGGTCATGATCTCAAAAACAAAAAACATTCAAGTCTTTGAAGAGCACTACGCCATTGATTTTATCACGGAGCACCATGTCCAAAAAGAACCCCTTGACCGACAAAATGAAATCACTTGCTTTGGCGCCTATGTTTTTGACAGCAATGCCAATCGAGTAAAAACAATTGTTTCAAAAATCACATTGGTCGCTTCAGGAGGAAGTGGACAGGCTTATACGACAACGACTAACCCGAGCATCGCAACGGGCGATGGTGTTGGGATGGCCTACCGCGCCAAGGCCGAAATCGAAGGCATGGAGTTTGTGCAATTCCATCCGACCGCTTTGTTTCAGTCACCTCAAGAATCACCTGCGTTTTTGATCTCCGAGGCTGTCCGTGGTTTTGGAGCGCGCTTGCGAACAGTAAAGGGAGAGTTCTTTATGCGCAAATACGACGAACGCGAGGAATTGGCTTCTCGAGACATCGTTGCAAGAGCCATCGATACCGAACTCAAAACGAGTGGAGATAATTATGTGTTTTTGGATTGCACTCAACTCGATTTTAAAAAATTCAAGGAACACTTCCCCAATATTTTAGAAAAGTGCAACAGTCTAGGGATTGATATCCGCAAAAAGTGGATTCCAGTTGTCACGGCCGCACATTACATTTGTGGAGGTGTCAAAGTGAATCTCGACGGGGAGACTTCTATCAAAAACCTCTACGCTTGTGGCGAATGTTCGTACACGGGCTTGCACGGTGCCAATAGGTTGGCCTCCAATTCTTTGTTGGAAGCACTTGTGTATTCTGAGAAAAGCTATTTGGCAAGCATTCAAGCCATCGATGCGTTGGACTTGAATGCGGATGTCCCCGAATGGGATGCCACAAATACCTCTCAAAATAAAGAAAATATTTTGATCACACATGGGCGGTCTTCTGTTCAAAAAATCATGAGTGATTACGTCGGTATTGTCCGTTCCAACCGACGGTTGATCAGTGCTGAAAAGCGCTTGCGAATCATCTATGAAGAAACGGAAGAGTTGTACAAAGAATCCCTAATTTCAGTAGAATTGTGTGAGCTTCGGAATTTGATTACAACGGCCTACCTTATCTGCGAGTTTTCTCGAAATCGCAAAGAGAATCGGGGCGGATTTTTCAACAAAGATTTTGTGAGTTAGCGACTACTTATCCAATATTTTTTGGATGTTTGGTTTGAAGTAGGAAGGGCCTTTGAGGACCTTGCCGTCTTCGCGGTAAATGGGCTTTCCATCGGCACCCAATTTGCTCATATTGCTGCGTTGGATTTCATTGAAGACTTCCTCAATTTTGTGCTGCATGCCGTGTTCCAAAATGGTTCCACAGAGGATGTACAACATGTCTCCTAGGGCATCTGCAACTTCCACCAAATCATTGTCGTTTGCGGCTTCTAAATACTCCTCATTTTCTTCTGCCATCAAATTGAACCGCAGGTTGTTTTTTTTCTTCCCAAGATCTGCAATCGGTGCGTGGTTGATGCCCAGTCGAAACGACTCGTGAAACTCTTGAACGGCTTGGATTTTATTTTTCATGGGAGGTGTTTTTGGGTTTTTTGGGACGGATTGTGCCGATAAACTTTAGGGATTCGTCTGTTTTGTTTATTTTTGTCTAAAATACAAAATTATGTTTAGTAGCGGTCAATTGATTTTTGCAGGTTGCTTTGTAGTTGCCTTTGTGGCTTTGATGATTTGGAGTTATGCAAAAGACAAAAAATTGCATCAAATTCATTACAAAAGCGGTGCTTTTAAGGTCGGCATTGCTTGCGTTCTTACCATTTTTGTATTCATAGTACTTCGGATTATTATTCACTGAGAAGTCCTTCTATTTTTGTAATAGGTTCGAGCCACTTGCAACCAGCCAAGCATCAAAACAAGACCACCCAATGGAGTGACAAACCAAATGGTTTTAGCGAGAATGTTTCCGACAGTAATTGCGTATAAGGATCCTGAAAAAAGAAAGATCCCACCCAAAAATAAATAGCTGATTTTTTGTTTTTCTCTTTTCGAAAAAGAACCGTTTGTATTTGTAAATAACAAGGCCAAGACGTGGAACATCTGGTAGCGAACGCCTGTTTCAAAATTTTTCAAGTCTGTTGCCGATAACGTGTCTTGCAAAGCGTGAGCACCAAAAGCGCCGAGCAGGATACAGAGCATTCCCAAAAGGGCCGTAGTGATGTATATCTGATGTGTTTTCATGGTTTTTGAATTGCTTGTTTTCAAAAGTAACTTTATTTTTTTTTCAATCCAAGTTGCGAGTTACTTCTTTGATTTGCGAATAGATTGTTTACATTCGTAGGATCAGATTTTTTCTTATGAAATATTCTTATGTAATTTTCGCCATCTTGATTGTTCTTGTTCTTTTAGCCTGTAAACAAGTAAAAAAGCCCAGTTCGAATTCTGCTAAAGAACAAGCTTTTCCGATAAAAACCATTTCGGTTGCGACATTCAAAGCACATAGAAAAGTCAAAGAGGGACTGTTGCTCGATGTTCGAATGCCCGAAGAAACAGCCGAAGGCCATATAGAAGCTGCGGTATTTTTGGACTATTACCGTACAGATTTTCAAATACAAATTCAAAAATTCCCGAAAGGCGAACCGGTTTACATCTATTGCCGTTCGGGGAATCGCAGTCACAAAGCAGCCCAAAAATTTGCAGCCATAGGATTTCGTGAAGTTTACAACATTGAAGGTGGTTTCCAAGCTTGGAAAAATGCTCAAATTGAAAGTAGGCCCAATTAATTTTTTTGCAAGACTTTTGTGTTGGTGCTGACACCCCTCTTTTTAGGTGATCTCAATAGCTTGATCGAGAAAGCGGAACCAGGAAAAGCTGATAATTTTGGTTTTAAAGGTTGTAAAACCTCACATTTTCAGGTAGAAATCTTGCACCAATTCGGTGTACTCTTTGGTATAGACATGCCGTTCTGTTTCGATTTGCAAGTCGTTGTATACGGGTTGTGTCTTAAAAAAAGAAAACTCGAGCAAGCTTCTTTTTATAGGACTATTTTGGTTTCCACGAACACGACAGCATTTTTGCAAATGCAATCCGTACAGCAAAGCACTTTCGATCAGCTTCGCCTCCTCTTGAAAAGGAATGATGAGAGCAAAGCGTCCCTTTGGATCCAGTAAATCGGAGACTCCTGCGAGTAAATGAGCAAAGGGAAGGGCATCTTCAAAACGCGCTTTGTTGCGTTGTGCATCTTGCGAGGGAAATGCGCCTGTATAAAAAGGAGGGTTGGAGACGATCAAATCATAGCAGTCCTCTATTTCTTCTGCAAACTCTTGAAGAGAGGCATGGTATCCAAACAAGCGATCTCCCCAAGGGCTGTTTTCGAAATTTTCAACGGCTTGTTCAAAAGCAGGCCCGTCGATTTCGATTGCATCGATAATTTCGGCGGCACTCCTTTGTGCCAACTGCAATGCGATGACACCTGTTCCAGTGCCAATGTCAAGAATTGAAACTTCTGTTTCTGTGGTTGCCCAAGCTCCTAACAAGACTCCATCGGTGCCTATTTTCATGGCACATTGGTTTTGAGCAACTGCAAATTCTTTGAATTGAAAAGGAGCACTCATGGTTGAAAGTTTTGAATTTTAACGTCGTCTGAGGCCACGTTTCTTAAAAATTAGCGGTACATGTCGAGCAGTCCTGCAGGAGTTTTTAAGAGGATTTTTTGCTTTTCTCGATCGATGTTTATGATAAAATCATCAATCATTGGGACCAAAATCTGCATTCCTTCCTTTTCAATTTCAAACAAAGGTTGGGCCGTACTGTCGTTGACTCCCGTAACGGTCCCAATGGCTCCGTAGACAACATCTTCCGCAGCAAAGCCAATGATTTCGTGAAAGTAAAATTGCTTTCCTGTCAATTTGGGCAGCATGCTTAGGGGAAGGTAAACTCCTGATTTTAGTAGGGCATCTGCATCCGCTTCTGATTGAATGTTTTCAAAATTGACCCGCAGTTGGTTGCCTTTTTGCAGCAAAGAGTCTTTAATAAAAAATGGAATCATGTTGTTGCCAATATTGACAAAAACAGATTCCATTTCTCGGTACAATTCGGGTTCGTCGGTGTCCAATTTGAGCACCACTTCTCCCTTAAAACTGTGTTTTCTAACGATTCGGCCTAAATAAAAACAATCTTCTTTACGCATCTCGTCATTAGAAAATTACTCTGCAGCTTTTTCTTCAGTAGCTTCTGCTTCAGGAGCAGGAGTTTCTGTAGTTTCCACTTCAGGACTAGCTGCTGCCTCGGCCGCCGCTTGTGCTTCTGCAGCTTCTGCAACCTTTGCTGCTTCTACTGCTGCTGCTTCTGCTTTGATCGCATCTTCAGCTGCTTTTGCATCGTCAATACGTTTTTGGTTTACTGCCTGCTCTGCAGCAAATTCGGCTGCTTTTGTAGCGGCTTCTGAAGCAGTCAAACCGTCTTTTTTCGCTTGAATTTTGGCTTCTTTTTCAGTTGCCCAAGCGTTGAATTTTTCTTCAGCTTGTTCGCTGGTAATTGCTCCTTTGCGAACACCAATCTCCAAGTGGTTTTTCAACATTGCTCCCTTGTAAGATAAGATTGTTTTCGCTGTATCTGTAGGTTGTGCACCGTTTTGCAACCATTTCACAGCCCCGTCGATATCCAATTCGATGGTCGCAGGATTTGTGTTGGGGTCGTAGGTTCCTAATTTCTCTAAGAATTTACCATCACGTTTTGAACGTGCATCTGCGGCAACAATTGCATAAAATGGTTTTCCTTTTTTACCGTGTCTCTGTAGTCTAATTTTTACTGACATAATTTAAATTTTAAGGTGCTCGACCTTGATTATTAATAGGGTGCAAAAATACACTTTTTTGGGAGAATACCATTTGTATTTAAAAATAAATAATTTTTTTTTTGACTAGGGCATGCTCTCACTGCTCATAACCCAATTTTATAGGGATGTTTACAGCGCTAGAGTTCTGTTTTTTTGAGTGCAATTGCCGCGTGTTTTGTTGATAAAAACATCTTAAAGAAAGCGATAAATTGATTACTTTTAAACACTTTAAAAAATCACGAACAAGACCTATCTATGTATTTAATATTTGACACCGAAACCACCGGATTGCCGAAGAATTGGAAAGCGCCTATCAGCGATACGGACAATTGGCCTCGGTGTGTACAAATCGCTTGGCAACTCCACGATTCGATGGGACAGCTTTTAGAACACGACGCTTTTTTAGTCCATCCTGAAGGATATAACATTCCTTACGATGCGGAACAGATTCACGGAATCTCTACCGACCTGGCTTTGGAGCAAGGGATTTTTTTAAAAGAAGGTCTTGAAAAATTCAACATAGCTCTTGGTAAAACCACTTTTGTGGTGGGGCAAAATGTAGGTTTTGACATCAACATCATGGGCTGTGAATTTTACCGTTTGGGCATCGAAAGTCCCTTGTCCACTTTGCCTGTTTTGGATACCTGTACCGAAGTCACAGCGCAAATCTGTCAAATCGAAGGAGGACGTGGTGGGAAGTTTAAACTCCCTACGCTGACAGAACTGCACCAGCATTTGTTTGGAGTTGGTTTTGGGGATGCACACAATGCCACTGCGGATGTGGAGGCGACCACGCGTTGCTTTTTAGAATTACTTCGCAAGCAGGTGTTTACTTTGGAAGAACTCACAGCAGCTCCTGATTATCTGGAACAATTCAACAAGGCCAATCCGACTTTCATTCAGGGAATTGGACTAAAACATACCAACCTCAAAAAGAAAAGTGAGCAAATTCGAAAGCGACAAGCCGCTCAGCATTCAGATCCGACTATCGACGTTTCCAAAAACGAAGACAGCCTGAAAGAAGTCTCTTTTGCACATCTACACAACCATACCCAATACTCCGTCTTGCAATCCACCATACAGGTTCAGGAATTGGTTGCAGAAGCTGGACGACAGAAAATGCCTGCTGTCGCACTGACTGATACGGGAAATATGATGGCTGCCTTTCATTTTGTACGCGAAGTAGCCAATCACAACAAAGCGGCACAAGTGGCCAATAAAGAAGCGGAAGCCAATGGAGAACCCCCTACAGAAACACAGATCAAGCCCCTTGTGGGTTGTGAGTTTCACGTATGTGAGGACCATGCAGATAAAACGCGAAAAGACAACGGGTACCAAGTGGTGTTTTTGGCCAAAAATAAAAAGGGCTACCACAATTTGGCAAAAATGTCATCCATAGCCTTTGTAGACGGGTTTTACTACTTGCCTCGAATTGATAAAAATATCATCGCTCAGTACAAAGAAGACCTTATCGTATTGACAGGGAACACCTATGGGGAAGTGCCCAATAAAATTCTCAATGTCGGTGAAAAACAAGCTGAGGAAGCTTTGTGTTGGTGGAAAGAGACTTTTGGTGAGGATTTGTACATCGAATTGATGCGCCACGGGCAAGAAGATGAAAATCACATCAACAAAGTTTTGTTGGAGTTTTCCAAAAAGCACCAAATCAAAACGGTGGCCACCAACAACACCTTTTACCTAAGGAAAGAAGACGCCAATGCACACGATATTTTGCTCTGTGTCAAGGATGGAGAAAAACAAGCTACTCCTATTGGAAGAGGAAGAGGGTACCGTTATGGTTTGCCAAATTCAGAGTACTATTTCAAGTCTTCGGAGGAAATGAAAGCCCTGTTTGTAGATGTTCCAGAAGCCATTGTCAATATCCAAGAGGTAGTAGCGAAAATTGAACCTTTTGTGTTGGCTCGCGAAGTGCTGTTGCCTGCCTTTGACATAGAAACACAATTCCAAGACGCCCAAGATCTTACCGATGGCGGCAAAAGGGGCGAAAACAATTATTTGCGTCACATCGCCTATTTGGGAGCCCAAAAGCGGTATGAAGAACTTACGGACAGCATTCGCGAGCGCTTGGACTTTGAATTGGATGTCATTGCTAAGACAGGCTATCCAGGATATTTCTTGATTGTAGAAGACTTTATCCGTGCCGCTCGCGAAATGGGTGTTTCCGTCGGACCTGGAAGGGGGTCAGCAGCGGGGTCAGTTGTGGCTTATTGTTTGAAGATCACCAACATAGACCCCATCAAATACGACTTGCTTTTTGAACGATTTCTAAATCCAGAAAGGGTGTCCATGCCCGATATTGATATTGATTTTGACGACGAAGGTCGGGGGCGCGTCATGGATTATGTGATTGAAAAATACGGATCCAATCAGGTAGCACAAATCATCACCTATGGAACCATGGCAGCTAAATCTGCCATCCGAGATACGGCACGTGTCTTGGATTTGCCCTTATACGATGCCGATCGCATTGCCAAATTGATTCCCGGGATGAAACTTAAAAAATTGTTCTCGTTGGACGACAAAGGTTTGAAGGAAAAATTACGTTCCGACGAAATCGAATTGGTCAACGAACTAAAAACCTTGTCATTGGGTTCGGATTTACAGGCAGAAACCATCAACAAGGCACGTGTCTTGGAAGGTTCTATTCGAAATACAGGAATTCATGCCTGTGGAGTCATCATCACTCCTGATGACATCACAAAGTTTGTACCGGTGGCCTTGGCCAAAGATTCAGACATGTACGTCACGCAGTTCGATAACTCCGTCGTAGAAGATGCAGGCTTGTTGAAAATGGATTTCTTGGGCTTGAAAACCTTGACCTTGATCAAGCACACCGTCAAAATTGTCAAGGCAAAACACGGAGTCATACTCGATCCTGAAAACTTTCCTTTAGACGATGTCAAAACCTACGAGCTTTTCCAGCGTGGAGAGACTGTAGGGATTTTTCAATACGAATCTCCTGGGATGCAAAAATATATGAAGGAGTTGAAACCGACGGTTTTTGCAGATTTGATAGCGATGAACGCCCTGTACCGACCGGGACCGATTGAATACATTCCAAGTTTTATCAACAGAAAACACGGCCACGAGGAGATCGAATACGATTTGGACGCCATGGAAGAGTATCTGGAAGAGACCTATGGGATCACCGTCTACCAAGAACAGGTGATGCTCTTGTCTCAAAAGTTGGCCGACTTTACGAAAGGGGAGGCAGACGTCTTGCGAAAGGCGATGGGAAAAAAGCAGATTGCTGTGTTGGCAAAAATGAAACCCAAATTTCTTTCTCAGGCTTCAGCCAAAGGGCATGCAGAAGAGAAATTGGAGAAGATATGGACGGATTGGGAAGCTTTTGCCTCCTATGCATTTAACAAATCGCACTCCACCTGTTACGCATGGATAGCCTATCAAACGGCCTATTTAAAAGCCCATTATCCTGCCGAATACATGGCGGCTGTTTTGTCGAACAACATGAGTGACATCAAGCAAGTTGCCTTTTTTATGGAAGAGTGCAAGCGTGCTGGAATCGTTGTTTTGGGACCTGATGTCAACGAGTCCTATTTGAAGTTTTCAGTAAACGAACAAGGTGCGATACGATTTGGCATGGGGGCCATTAAAGGAGTGGGTTCTGCGGCCGTAGAAGAAATCATTCGAGAGCGAAAAGAAAACGGATGGTTTTCTTCTATTTTTGATGTGGTCAGACGTGTTGATTTGCGCTTGGCCGGAAAGAAAGCTGTTGAAGGCTTGATTTTGGCAGGGGGGTTCGATTCTTTTACCAAGACACACCGCGCACAGTACTATATTGTCGATGAAAAGGGCAGTAATTTTTTAGAAAAAGCATTGAAGTTCGGACATAAATACAAAGAAAGTCAAAACTCCTCTCAGGTATCTTTGTTTGGAGAAGCTTCAGAAATTCAATTTCCAGAACCCGACATTCCAACCTGTGAAAAATGGGGAACGATGGAACTCTTGGCCAAGGAAAAGGAGGTGACGGGAATGTATATCTCTGCCCACCCCTTGGACGATTTTAAGAATGAAATGAAGTTTTGCAATGTGGGTCTTTCTGTGTTCAAGGGCAACATGCAAAAATACATTGGTCACAAACTGAGCATCGGTGCTATTGTGACAGGAATTGAGCACCGGGTGTCCAAAATGGGCAAAGGCTGGGCTACTTTTGTGTTGGAAGACTATGCAGATAGCCACGAGTTTCGAATTTTCGGAAATGAATATTTACAGTTTCGTCACTTTTTGTCTGAAAACTCCTTTCTGTATGTCAATGCAATTTTGCAAAAAGGATGGGTCAACAAAGATACGGGGGTGGAAGGCGAACCGCGTTTGAAGTTTACCAACTTTATGTTGCTCCACGATGTGATGGATGATAAATGTGAGAAAATCACCGTTCAGTTGAACAGTGAGGAGGTGACTGAACAGCACATCAATCATTTGTATGGGGTCTTAAAAGACTACGAGATAGCAGGAAAACAAAGATTGGAATTTACACTGAGGGATGCCACAGAAAAAATAGAACTGACTCTGCCTAGTAGGGAATTGAAACTGAACGTATCTTCAGAACTGTTGGAGCGTTTGGATAAAGAAAACATTCGTTTTAAGATCAATTAGTTCCTATGGCTGGAATCTACATACACATTCCTTTCTGCAAGCAAGCTTGTCATTATTGTGACTTTCATTTTTCGACCTCTTTGAAAAATAAAGACAGGATGTTGTGGGCCTTGCAACAGGAATTGGCAATGCGCGCTCAAGACTTTTCAGAAGTGGTTGTGGAAACCGTCTATTTTGGAGGAGGAACTCCGAGTTTGTTGTCGGTTGCTGAAATTGAGCAGCTTTTGGCAACACTGCGAAAAGAGTACCGACTCGTAGAGGCTCCTGAGATCACCCTGGAAGCCAATCCGGACGACTTGGATGCAGCGACTTTAAAAGCCTTGGGGGCGAGTCCTGTCAATCGCCTGAGTATTGGAGTTCAGTCTTTTTTTGAGGAAGACCTTCAAATGATGAACCGAGCACATGCTGCAGTAGAGGCTGAAAACTGTGTGGCAACCGCTGCTCGTTATTTTGACAAGATTAGTATTGATTTGATGTATGGCGTCCCGGGATTGAGCGCGGAACGTTGGCGACAGAATTTGCAAAAAGCCTTTGATTTGGGTGTTACTCATATTTCGAGTTACGCCTTAACAGTGGAGGACAATACGGCGCTTGCCCGTTTTATTCAAAACAAAAGCTATCCTCCTTTGGACGATGCCTTGGCTTTGGCACATTTTCAAATCTTAGTAGAAGAAACAGAAAAACAAGGTTTTGTGCAGTATGAGGTTTCCAATTTTGCAAAACCAAACTGTTTTTCAAAACACAACACCTCTTATTGGAAAGGAGTTCCTTACTTAGGAATTGGACCTTCTGCACATTCTTTTTCAGGAAGCCAACGCGCCTGGAATGTTGCCAACAATGCAAAGTATCTCAGAGCGATTGAAGACAAGGAGTTGGCATTTGAAGTAGAAACATTGACTGTCACCGATCGATACAACGAATATGTGATGACGGGTTTGAGAACGGTTTTCGGTGTTTCTCTCGAAAAAGTACACCAAGATTTTGGAACGGCTTATGTTGCCTTTTTGACAAAGGAAATGGTATCTCATATAGATGCGGGTACTTTGGAGCTGATTGCTGGTGTTTTAAAAGCGACTCCGAAAGGACTATTTTTGGTGGATGGCATCGCCTCTGAATTGTTTTTCTTGGATTCTTTGTAGCTCTTTTTCCTTCCAAATAAAGGATGCTTTTATCGAAAGGATTGCTTTTCTAAAAGGTGTTTTCGAAGTTTCATAAAAGGTTTTTCTACTGCGATGTAGAGCCCCCATGCAATTGCCATACATGTGGCCGCAGCAAGCAAGACCATCCCACCACTTTTTGGGTCTACTCCAAGGTTTTTGAAATAGTTTTGCGCTACATGTATGGCGATTTTATGCGTGAGGTAAATCCCGTAGGACAGCATGGCAATCATAGAACTTACTTTGGAATTCCATTTGTACAAGACGCTGGAGGGGCAAATGGCGCCGATGACCAAAAAACCATAACCGATAGCTATCAGTGGAAATCCAAAAACAGTCGTTGCATAGGTTGCCAAATCACTGCAAAAGAAATAGCAAAAGACTGCGGTTGCAGTTCCTGCTCCTAAAAAATAGTTCCCGTAGGGACTGATTTTTTTCCATAGCACTGGTGAAAATTGATAACTCGCTGCGATGGCAACACCGACAAGTAGGCCGTCCAAGCGGTTGTAAGTAGGGAAGTAGATATAACGTGTCCAAGTAGGTACTATCTGTGTTTTGTCGAAATTTGGCAGGTACTGCTCGAACCAAAGATAGTCCCTTAGTAAAAAGCCAGCAATAAAGAGAATTCCTAAAATGTAAAAGGAATTTTTAAACTGTTTTTTTACCTGTAGAGCGCTTAGAATCAGCGGCAGTAATAGGTAAAAATGCTCTTCCACACTTAGTGACCAGGCATGGGAAAAAGCATTGGTTTTTGAGATATCGAGGTCAAA